>Ga0194044_10000482_pt1 | contig 19556 bp, 14 predicted proteins | sample JunL4417m_MetaG_FD_155460 | JGI IMG/M metagenome (GOLD analysis project Ga0194044, IMG submission 155460) | Anoxic zone freshwater microbial communities from boreal shield lake in IISD Experimental Lakes Area, Ontario, Canada - Jun2016-L442-17m | ecosystem: Environmental > Aquatic > Freshwater...
GTAGTATTCTTTGTATTTCTCTAAGATTGGTGATATCTTTTCAAGCGATCCTCATCGACCAGCAGCCATTAACTCGGTATCAAAATCCAACGAGAAGACTTTTGCATCATCGAAGGTAATATCTCATCCTGTTGAAATTCTGAACGGCTCAACAGCGTTCGCTACCCTTTCTTTACACAAGTACTTGATGCGATTTGTGAGATTTACAGCATTGAAAAGCTCTTCATAGTTTTCGAATCTTGATGGAGTGAATCCTTCTATAGATTTTTTGTTCAGATTAATGGTCGTTGATTGATTGTAGGTTTTGAATTCTACTATATCTCAAGACTCGACGATATCGATTAGCTTATCTGCATTTGGTCGTTTCTTATAAAATTCATTCATGCCTATTAGGATATTTCTCTTGGTAATCTCATCTATATTTTTAAGTGTGCTTATTTTTTCTTTCATCTTTGCATCGTCAGGTAGGTCTTCAAATCATTGCTCTATTATCAATCCCATTCATTCTATTTTTCGGAATGCTGGTTTTGTATCATTTAGGAAATTGCAGTATTCTTCCTTATATTTGTTCAAAGTCGGCGATATATCTTTTAGTCGTCATAGAAATCCCGTTGAAATGATTCCTGTATCAAATTCTGTCGAGAAAACCTTTTTGTCATTAAAGCTGATTTCTCACATACGGAAATAAAATGGTTTTTCTCATCCGACCTTATCTTTACAGATCTTCTTGATATAATTGTTGAGATTCGCAGCTTTGAAGAGTTCAGTAGTATTTTCGAAGGCTGATCTCGTAAATCCTTTTATCGAAAGACTTTTGAGATTGATGCTTGTCATCTGATCATAGGTTCAAAAATTCAATTCTTCTTCGGTCCCTGATAGTATTATCTTCTTTTCCGTAGTCGGCATTATATCATAGAATTCATTCATAGCTATCAATAATGTTTTTTCTTTGGCTTGATCTCCATTGGCGATCTTTTTGATTTCTTCTTTGAGTCATGCCTTATCGGGAATTTCATCCAAAGTGTTTTCTTTATTTTCTTTCCGAATTTTTGGTTTGCTACCGTTGAGATAATTACAATATTCTTGTTTGTTTTCTTCGAGAATTGGTGAAATGTTTTTGAGTTCTCCTCATCGTCATGCTGATATAATCTCCGTATCGAAATCTGTCGAGAAGAGTTTTGCGTTATTAAATTTTATGTTTCCCATTGTATCGATATAGAAAGGTGCCTCGGTGTTTGCTGTTTTCTCTTTGGATATCTTCTTGATATAATTTGTAAGGTTAGCTACTTTTAATGCGTTTGCGATACTGCTAAATACATATTCTTTCGCTGCTTTGTCTGTAAATCATTGTATCGTCATCTTATCGAGATTTACTTCTGTCTGATTACCATAGGTTTCAAGATAGATAAGTCCTTGCGATTGGATAATTTTAACTTCCTTTTTGCCTTCCTTGTTCTTTGGCATCATATCATAGAAAAGATGGACTTCTGTCTTTATCTTTGTTTTTTCTGTCGTAATGTCTGTCAATAGATCCACTTCTCTATCCAATTCTTCCTTATCTTTTTTAGCTTCTGCCGAATCTGTGGTTGTTGCTATGGATTCAAATACTCCATCAGCATTGAGTTTTTGAAAGTCCGCTTCGCTTACCTGTTTTCCTTGTGAAATGAGTTTATCAATGGTTTCATCCTTGCCTGATACAACCTTAAGGTTATTATCTGTCATATATTTTTCTTTCACGGCAATATTATACATATAGATTTTATATAATTCGTCGAGGGAGATGTTTTGGTCTAGATTGTTTAGATTATCTGGTGTTATTCATAATCTCTGCAATCCTTTGCGTATGATTCCTTCATTGTCGTCTTTTCCTATACTTTCAAGAATTTTCTTATTTTCGCCTTCCGTTCTCATCAATAAATCATCATAGTTTTTTCGTTTGAAGGTCTTAGGATCTATGACTGTACCTAATTGGCCAATCTTTACTGTTCCTAGGATGCATGTCGCTCTCAGAGGATCTACAATATATTTCTTGGCATCAGGACTTGCTTCATTTGTTTTTCCAAAGAAGTCTAGTTTGATATCTTCGAATTTGAATCATCCATTGATTGCCTTATCGATTAATTCTAATGGAGATTTACCTGTCAGCATATTGGTTCATAATACAACTCCTCAGAGAACCGCTAATTTTCAGAAGAATCCCATTCATGATTCTCCTTCTTTTTTCTTTGAGAATAGCCATTTTGCGCCTTTAAATAATGCAAATCCCATTCCTCCCAAGAATAGTGCATTGGTCCGGAATGATTTCTGATCAGCTTTCATGTTTGGAAAATAATCGAAGGATTGATGTAATGCTCCTCTTATACCGTATTTTTCTATAGCTTCTTTGTATCCCGTAAAACTTGGGTCTGCTGCTCATTGTGATTCTCCTTCTTGAGATTTTTTTCCTGCTACTATAATTACTGTTCATTCCCTATTTTTATTGCTTTGTTCTGCAGCCAATTCCTCTTTAGTCAATCCTGCTATCCTATTTAGTTCCTTGTATTGCGCAGGGGTCGGTTCTATGTTGAGCAATGCACAGAATTCTTTGATATGTTTAGGAATGAAGGGATGTTCTGATGGTTTGAAGGTATCTGGATGGTTTTTGACCTGATCTATATACAGATCCATTGCTTCTAAATCTTCTTTGAGTTCTATTCTTTCTGCTGTCGTCAAACTCATTCCGTTTAATATAGTGTACTCGTTATTTATCTTTAAGAGTGCTTTATTTAATTTTTTTATATCCTTTTTTGCATACCCGATTATATCGAAATATGGTGTCTTATCTTCATTTTCGAGTATGATTCCTGTTCTGGTCAATACGAAATCGGGAGCCTGTTTTTTTATGTCATCTAACTCTTCATTGATCCTTTTAAGTTCTATATTCATTCTTGTTTCATCGAGATCATTTGTCTTTCCTTCCTTATTTGTCTTAGATTTTTCTAACTCCTGGATTCTTTTGTTGATTTTATCTAATGCTCTCAGACGTTCATTTATTTCCGTTTTATCATTATCGAGACTTCATTTGTCTACTCCATTGTATTTTCTACCTCTAAATATGCCTCTATTCTTATTCACTGCTTTTCCCTCTTCTTTGAAAAATTCTATCAGATCACTTGTCTTCTTTTTTATGGAATCGATATCGGTAGATTGTCATTGGATTTCTGCATTGTTGGATATCTGTACTTTTTGCTTGAGATCAGCAAGTTCTTGTGTTGTCTCTGTGGTATATATCTCCATTCTCGTCTTTTTTTCTAGTTCTGTCATATTTATTATGACATTTTTCTCTTCTGTTCGTTTCTCTTTCCCCTTTAAGTCATTATAAAAATTCATGATAAATAGCTTGAGGTCTGTCTTGTTGTTGACTGCGAATTCATTTTTTCCGTTGAGCCAAAAAATATATTTGTCTCAATCTTGTTTTATTTTTATTATGCTTGTATCGAAAAAATCCTTCACGTTACTTGCTTGAAGTAGAGCTCTGAATTCGCCTTCTGTTCTATTGGCATACTCTTCTCTTTTTTCCGCTGGTTGAATGGGGATTTCTTGAATTCTCATCCTTGTCGCATAGATAAAATTCATCTATGTAAGTATATTCACAACCAAGACAATTACCAAAAATGTCTCTATAAATAAAAAAATAGGGTTGACAAAATCCCTAAAATATGTTTTAATTGTCATTAATCTGATTATCCGTTCAATGAAAGCTCTTTTTTAATCGTTTGTTCGAATTCAATGGCTTTTTCTCCACTGAGTCTCTCACTCAGATGATAATATTCTGTGATGAGCGTCAGTAATTTTATGAATTCTTCTTTATCTAAGACGATATTGTCATGGAATCTTGGCAGTAGATGCTTAATGAACGCTATGTATTTGGTGAGAGAAATATCGGTATCAAAGGAAAATATGTCCTGGTATACTGAGGTCAATCAGAGGTTTTTGATCTCATCCTGATAAAAAGGCACGAATAATCATACTATAACTGCTGTATTTATGTTTTTTCTTAGGTGTTCTAGTCCGGATTCTTCATGTCTAGTCTTGAAAAAAACTTGGTATATCTGTTTTATGAGATGGTCATTCTTTATCTCTTTGAGCAGGAACGAGAGAAATTTCGCGAGTTTCGCATTTTTTGACTGATCATCTTTGATCTCTTGGCTCACCTGTTGGGCTTTCTTCTGGTTTTCTTGGATTCTTCTGACAGCTTCTTCTGTCACCTTGTTGGTGTCTTCTCTTACTTCTCCAGAGTTAAACTCATCAAATCCTCCTCCTATCTCGTCTGCCATATCTTTCCTAGTGAGTAAAATTTGCTTTTATATGCAAGGAAATGTATGTTTTTGTTCTTGAAATTCAACAGCAATTCTCTATATAATCATCACACGATTTTTTCGTAATGCTGAAAATACTTATGGTGAGGTGGATGAGAGGCTGAAATCAGCTCGCTGCTAATGAGTCAGACGGTTAAACGTCTCGCGGGTTCGAATCCCGCCCTCACCGATGTCTTTATGGCTCTGTAGCTCAGCCGGTTAGAGCGCGTCTCTCATAAGGACGAGGTCGGGAGTTCGAGTCTCCCTGGAGCCAATTATGATGGAACCGTCATTCATATCATATCTTTATTTATTCTTATCTTACTACTCATGGCTAAAAAAAAGTGATGAAGAATTGTAGTCGCAATGCAATGCAAAGACTGCGGAAAAACCAATTATCACACGAGTATCAACAAGACAAATACTCCAAAGTTGGAATTGACTAAGTATTGCAAACAAGACAAAAAGAAAACCTCTCATGTATCGAGAGAAAAATTGAAATAATTCGCTTATTTCATCTTTTAATTTTTTTATACATTCATTATGCTAGTTATAAGACTTTCAAGACATGGAAGAAAAAATCTCGCTGTCTATAGGGTCGTGCTTTCTGAGCACTCCAAACCTGTTAAATACGGATATAAAGAAGTTCTATGATCATATGATCCTTTGAAGCATACGATTCAAGTTGATATTCCATCCATCATCGCTCGAATCAAAAAATGAGCTCAACCCTCAGAAAGAGTCGCTAAGCTTTTGTTTAATGAGACTAAGGACGATTTTTTCAAAAAATTCATCGAACATAGAGAAAGGAAAGGCGTAACCAAAAAAGAGGAAAAGAAGTAATCTGATTCTTTTTTATATTTTTTCATGCCCTCAATGAACGCTATTTATGATAATGCCGATTTTCAGAATGTTATTTTGACCGTTCTGGCTTTGGTAGTCATTTTGGTGATTGGCTGATGTATCTATACGTTCATTCGTGCTATCATCATGTTCGTTTTTTCTCATAGCAAAGAGGAAAATAAAAAGAAATGACGAAATAGTATCAGATTTATGATTATCGGCGTGATATTGACTATATTCCTATTGGTTATGGTGCCTGTGGTCCTTAGGCTTATGAAGGTTCCTAAATATGATCTCTATACTCCTATAAATGTGTTTGGCAGAGCTGGGGAACTCGTTAATGGACTTTTCAATCTCGGCAATATCGTCAAACAAAGCCAGGAGAATAGCCAATATAAGGGTCAGCTTTTCGATACCATAAATCCTTCCAGTTCTCAAACGCCTCAACCTATCCCCAATAACTCCTATAGTCTCTAGATTATCCCTTTCGTAGAATTAATTGAAAAATTCATATAAATCATTAATGTTTTTGTATTAGCTGTCGCTTTTACCCTTTCTGTTCTGAGATGAATAAAAAATTCAATCTTCATGAGAAGATCTCCAGATTCCTTCAAAAATTCTGAAGATTTACCAAACATCAGAAAGTGTTCGTGCTATATCTACGGGTACTTAGCTTATTTCTTATTATCCTTCCATTGATTAAGATATCTCCGGTAAACGACGTTTCCCGTTCGGTACATCTGCTTAATTGACACTTGTTCAAGAGTTTGATTATCATACTTGTGAGTGTCGTTATCTTATTAAGCTGGAATATGAGTTTCAAATTTAAAAATTTCATCATCTGATATTTTGGATTCAAAGAAAATGATTCCCTTCTCAATTTTGGTTTCTTGTGGATTATCGCTACCGCTTTCCTTGGTATCGGCGATGCAATCAATGTCGTTTGAATGAGTACACAGACTATTAAGCTTACGTGATCATATTATTTTATTCAATTATTTTTGCTTTTAGGACTTATTCTGACTCTTGTTTCTGTCCTTAAGCATGCCAAAGAAAATTCCAGTAAGACCAAAATAGTCAATGTTGTTGATGAAGAAGCAATCAAAGAAATACAGCATAAGAAATCATTCAAGTGACTCTTTGATGAGGAAGAATGAGAGGGGGATACACCACATACTCATCAACATCATTTTGAATAATTTTTTACCTTATTTATGCAGTTAGAAGATGGCAGGTATAAACGATAAATGTATCGGATGTGGTATGTGTGCATCAGTTGCTCCAGAACTTTTCAAAGTAGAAGGTGTTCCTGCAGAACTGATTAAGAAACCTACTCCCGAGGATAAGCAAAAATATGAAGAAGCTGAAATTGCCTGTCCTGTCCAAGCTATTGAACCGTTCTAGGTGTTGTATACATTTTCTTATTTAAACTCGACAATCCGTGGTGCAGAGAATCTGTATTGGATTGTCTTTTTTGTATCTCGTAAAATAGCTCTCACTTGATCATTATTTGCGAGATCGCTTGAATAATCTGCAAATTGGCATGGACATTGGTTGCAAGTACCTACCTCTGGCATAATTACACATAGTGTTCATAGATCTTTCGGACACGTGGTACACGTCTCACTTGTATCTATTTTACCATTTCCACAGAGAGGACCTACGGTACCTGTGCCTGATCATCAGCAATTGCCGATATCTTGCGAACACGTGATACACGTCTCTCAAGGGTTTGTTGCACCATTTCCGCAGAGTTGTTCGCCTGAGAGTGGTGATGGTCCAGTACATGCTTTAATATCTTGCGGACAGGTAGTACATGTTTCTCAAGGATTTTTTGCTCCATTTCCACAGAGTAGACCTCAAATTGTCCCGGAATCGTTTGTGCCTGATCATCCACAAATACCTATATCCTGTGGACAGGTAGCACACGTCTCACCTGCATTGATAATTTTGTTGCCGCAAAATGGGCCTCAGATTACGGTACCGGAAGCGTTTACGCCTGTACCTCAGCATACGCCGATATCTTGTTTACAATTGCTACACGTCTCTCAAGGATTTGGAGTACCATTTCCGCAGAGGAGACCTCCGGGTGATCAACAATCTCCAATATCTTGCGGACAGGTAGTACATGTTTCTCAAGGATTGATAGTTTTATTGCCGCAGAGCATATTTCAAATTCCTCAGCAGATGCCGATGTCTTGTGGGCAGGTTGCACAGGTTTCACCTGCATCTATTTTATTATTTCCACAGAGTGGACTTCACGGAGTACCAATTCAAATTTCTCAGCAGATGCCGATGTCTTGTGGACAGGTAGCACACGTCTCACCTGCATTAATAATTTTGTTGCCGCAAAATGGGCCTCAGATTACGGTACCGGAAATGTTTGCGCCTGATCCTCAGCAGATACCGATATCCTGTGGACAGGTAGTACACGTCTCTCAAGGATTTTTGGCACCGTTTCCGCAGAGTTGTTCGCCTGAGAGTGGTGATGGTCCTTCGCATACGCCGATATCTTGCGGACATGTTGCACAGGTTTCATTCGCATCGATTTTGCTATTTCCACAGAGCGGACCCACTGGAGTACCGGCTCCAAATCCTCAGCAGATACCTATATCTTGTGGGCAGGTTGCACAGGTTTCACCTGCATCGATTTTGCTATTTCCACAGAGCGGACCCACTGGAGTACCAGCTCCAAATCCTCAGCAGATACCTATATCCTGTGGACAGGTAGTACACGTTTCCCCTGCATTGATGATTCCGTTGCCGCAGAGGAGCATACTGTCTGATCCTCAGCAAATGCCGATATCTTGCGGACACGTGATACACGTTTCTCCTATATCAATTTGTTGATTGCCACATCTCTCTCATGGTAATAGACATCTCCTTACATCCTGAGTACAATTGATGCAAGTTTCTCCTTGATTGATGATTCCATTTCCGCACAGGGATCCTCCGGCCATTCAAATGCTTGGTCAAATGCAAATACCTATATCTTGAGGACAGATAGAACATGTTTCGCCTGCATCTATTTTGCTATTTCCACAGAGCGGACCTCACGGAGTACCAACTCCAAATGATCAGCAGATACCTATATCTTGTGGACATGTAGTGCATGTCTCTCATTTGTTTGTTAGTCAGTTTCCACAGAGTTGTTCACCTGTCAGTGCTGCTGGTCATTCGCAGATACCTATATCTTGTGGACATGTTGCACAGGTCTCACCTACATCAATTTTGCTATTTCTACACAGAGGACCCCCTCTTACTGTTGCACCGAAACTTCAACACATGCCTATGTCTAGCGGACATGTTAGACAATCTTCTCATTCATTTATTAATCTATTTCCACAGTTTATTTTCTCTTTACAGATTCCATAATCTTCCGGGCATGTGATACAATCTTCTGATCAATCTTTTATTCCATCCCCGCATATTCAGCAACTTTTCACATCTTCAGGACAATTCACACAATTTTCTCATGCTTCTATCTTTCCGTTGCCGCAATGCGTTACACATATTCCTACATCTTGTGGACAGGTGCTGCAAACCTCAGATTTATCGATAATTCCGTTTCCGCAAAATGGACCGCCTGACACCCCTGATCCTCAGCAGATACCTATATCTTGTGGACATGTTGCACATGTTTCTCCTGTATTGATAATTTTGTTTCCGCACAATGGACCACTGGAAATTCCTGTTCCATATTTTCCACACATTCCCACATCTTGTGGACAGGTGCTGCATGTTTCAGATTGGTTGATTACTCCGTTTCCACAGAGTCATGAGATACATATTCCTACATCTTGCGGGCAATTATTGCAATTCTCTCATGGGTCGATAGTAGTATTTCCGCATGTTGCCAACGTAATTATCGTTTCTATCGGATTTATGATGATGTTTTCATTGATGATACCTACGAGTGGCGTTATCCGTTGCTGTTGACATCATAGGTCAAGACCAATTTCAGGACATCAATCGTTATCTGTTATTCCGTTCCATGTCTCTTGAATGGTTGGACAAAGATCCTTGTAATCAGGTATTCCATCTCCATCCGTATCTTTATCTCATTTTTGTATCGCTAAAGTAATCGCCTGAAGATCGCCTATTCCATCTTGATTGAGGTCTAATTGATCAGGATTGTAGGTGAATGGGGCATTATCCAAAGCACAGATATCTTCGTAATGATTGGACAATATTCCTTCGTTCAAATTTGCATCCAACTTGGTTGAGTCACTTTCAAATGAACAGTCCTTATTTTCGGAATTTATCAATCATAGAAGATTCGGTTTGCCGTCATTATCTATATCTGTATCGCATATATCAGGTATTCCATCTCCATCCAAGTCGCATCTATACGTACCGAGCGTGCCTTGTGTCTTTGCTGATAAACAGATATCTTTTCCTCTGATGCTTATAGTAGCTTTATTTTCTAGATATGTACATTGATTGATATACATACTGTCTTTTGGATTCATGATGCCATCATGTTGATATGTATGTATGAAAACGCTTGGCATTGTTTCTATTCCTGGTTTTTGTTCCGTGAGTCCATCTCAGAACTCTGCAATCTGGGTAATCGGTGTTTTGAGAAAATTTCCAATGATACTTGCTGAGAAATATATGTTTTCTCCTATGTCAGCGATAAGTTTTGATGGGGTCATGAGGAGAGCATATGATCATTGAAGTGTTTTGTCTGTTATGATGATGGTGATGATATTGGTCAATATATTTCCATCGATTAGGTTTATTGTCTGTGTTATTACTCTTTTTCATGGTTTATTATACGTGTATTCCATGGTAAGCGATGTGTTTCTGATAATAGTTTCATCCCCAAAATTCCACTCGATATCTACAATATCATCCTGCGTAACATTATATGTTTGCGTATCAAACAGTATTTTATTGTTTATTTCACTGCTCATAGTATTACTTTTGAGTATTGAACCTTTCCCATTTTCTATTCCGATTGTAAACAATCCTATTCCTACTAATGTTCAATTACTATATCACTTCACGATTACTGGATTCTCTCAAGAATATATGAATATTCTCTTAAAATTTTCATTAGCTGTTTTTTTTATTGTGATATTCTCTTTGGGAAATATCCGTTCAAAGGTATCGAATGATCCCTGTATTGATGCGGAAAGTGTAATCTCACTTGCTGTCTTGCCTCATACAATATTTGCTCTCGGTTGGATTACTTTATCGTCGCTTGCTTGTTTGCCTACTACTACTATTACTTGCGCATTTGCGATATTATTGTTGCCCTGGGCACTTGCTTCCACATTATACATATTGGGTGATATGAATGTATGTGTGATTGATTCGCCCTTTCCTTGTGTGCCATCTCAAAAGTTTCGGATAATATCACCAATACTCCCTGTACTAATTGCTTTGAAGCTTACTGTTGATGGTGCACTTCCTACTATCTTATCGATTGAAATGTATAGTCCTATCTGATTCTTATTTCACACTTCTTCGCACGCATTTCCTACAGAATTATTACTATCATCTCTCTGATTGGTATTTTGTATGAACAGGCAGTTATCCATATTTTTAGTCCGTTTCGAGATATCTACTTTGCCTTCTTCATCCACTATGCCGATAGGATTTTTTATTCCGTCTCCATCTATATCATCATCACAGACATCTCCTATCCCGTCCTTATCGGTATCTTTCTGTGATGGATTGAAGCTGTTCGGACAGTTATCTTTGGTATTTTCTACACCATCGCAGTCATAATTGTTATTGAATGAACAATTAATTTTTCCATTTAGTTTATATAATGTCTCTATTACGGTTCTACCGTCGATATCTTTATCGATATTTTTCCGTTGATTCTGCCCGATATCTATGATGTTTTGTTTGTAGAGCAGATTCAATTCAGCCACAGGCCGATATCCTTGCTTTATCTTCCCTACTTCCTGCATGTCACATTTCCCTATATTGAACATGCAATATTTTAGGTAGAGATTGACTTCGCTAGCATCCTTTAATATACAGTCTTTTTCACATGATTTGCTTGTCTCTGTTATTGTTTTTCTATCTGCTTGCGTGAAGTTGTTCGCTTCATAGCTATCCTGCTTCAATCATCCTATCCATGTGTTCACTTCTTTCCGATTGAGGCTCAGATCTTTATAGATATATTGTGCGATCATATTGATAACGACCTGGATGAATTCGGCAGTTGTTGTGTTTTTACTTCAACAGAATTGTCATCCACAAATCGGACTTGTTGCTTTAGGATATCATCTCATATAAGTATTTTCTCCTACATAAGCGACACAATAATAATAAGATATATTATTCTTTATCCCTCACAAATAACTGATATCACTGAAATCTTTCCCCGGAGTTGCTGTGAATGTTGATCGGAAATTCTGCACATATTTTTTGATCATATCCTGGTTGGGATTTATACAATCCTTACATTCTGTAGTACTCAATAATCTTGCAAGATCATAACGTGAAATACTTGCTTGTGATTCTATAATTCTAGTATCTATATCCATGCTTTTCAGCTGATTGGAAAAATCTTCATAGGTAGCGGATACCAATGTTCATGTGCAGCAGATTAGTGATACTAGTATTCAGAAATATTTCTTCATATTTTTGTTTTTATTTAAAGGGAGTATTTCTGTATATATAGTATACGCAAAATTGTTTTTTTTACAAATAATTTGTTGGTGCATAGCTCTTGTTTATTCCCGTTTTTTTTATACATTGGTACTTGTTTATATTTATGTCATCTTATGTTCACTAAATATCCAAATCTTAACGATTTCATGCAGGGAAAAGATTTTTCTGGCACTAAGCCAGCTTTTTTGGATCATATGCTCAAGAAACTCGATGAACATATCGCAAAGAAGGGAAAGGTGCTTCTGCTTACCCTTACTAAGAAGTCTTCGGAGGAAGTAACCAATTTTCTAATTTCAAAATGATATAAAGCCTTCTATCTCCATAGCGAGATTGCTACTATGGATCGTCGGGAGATTATCAAAAAATTAAGGACAGGAGTTATTGATATCATTGTTTGAGTTAATCTTTTGAGGGAGGGGATTGATCTTCCTGAAGTGACCTTATTAGCTATCCTTGATGCTGATAAGGAATGATTTCTTCGTTCTACGACGTCACTTATCCAAATTATCTGACGTGCATCGAGAAATCCACATAGTGAAGTCATTCTCTATTCTGATAATTTTACTGAATCTATGGTCAAAGCTTTGTGGGAAACGTATCGTCGTCGTGGTGTTCAAGATAAATATAATAAAAAACACAATATAACTCCACAAAAAGCTGAATCTAATATCAAATGATTGGATGTTGTAAAGACTGATGAAGTGCTTGTCCAAGGATTTGATAAACTTACAAGAGGCAAAACGAAGAGATTGAAAAGGATGACGAAGGCCGAGCAAGCCATCATACTCAAAGATCTCAAATCACAGCTTGATGATGCTATAGCAAAATGGAAATTTGAGGATGCTGCTGTGATTCGTGATCAGATTAAAGAAATAAGTGGAGAATAGCGTCACTATCTATCCATCTACATGATAATTTTATTCCTCCGTAGTGATAGCTATATGAGCATATGGAATCTCTATTCCGTATTTTTTTAAGTTTTCCGCTATATTGACTCTGAGCTCTCTAGCTATGATAAATGGTGTTTTTTTCTTCGGATCAACAAAAAATATTCATTTCATCTGTAATCATCTGGTATCGAAATTTTGTATCCGTGTATTGGTATATTCGGGATAGATGATGTTTTTGTTGGCAGTTATCGTTTCGAGCATTATGGTCTTGATTTGTTCTACATTTACATGACGTGGAACTGTAAAAATAACTTCTCCTCTGAGTATCGGTTCTGATTTTAATGTCTGTATTGGTGTCTTTGCAATGATACTGTTTGGGATAATAGTCCTTTTCTTATCGAATGTTCTTATTACCGTATATCTAATATTTATATCTTCTATGGTTCAGCGCATTTTTAGACTTCCCATAAATTCCACGAAATCGCCTAATTGGATTTTTTTGTTGGTGAGTATCATAATCCCTGCGATCATATTCCCTATCGTTGTCTCCATAGCGAATCATAAACTCAACGATATTCATCACATAATGATAGCAGTATCGAATCCTATGACTTGGAATATCGCTAATATCACGAATATCATCAATAATATCTTTACAAATTTTCCTATGAGATTCGCAGTATTATGTGTATATACATCTGGTTGCAGGCTATTCGCTTCTATTTTACTCTTGATGTTTGCCGTGATAATCTGGATCAATCGATATCCCATTCATCCTACTATAACCACTAAAATTAACCTTCGGAGTATGTTCTGCCGATTGTTTGTGATGTATTGTATGATACCGCCAAGGATACTTTCCTGCATCGGATTTGGGTCAGATAAAACTATTATTGAATATTCTGCTGGATGAATTCTTTATCCTTTTTGCTTTCGAAGTTGAGTGTCATCATATTGTATGGGATATTTATCTTATTGGCTGCAAATTCATCATTGATCTTGCCGTAGATATATCATTGCGCCATTTCGGGCAATATGCCACAATTTGGATCGAAACTCATAATGGATTTGAACTCTATACTACTATCAAGGAAATTTGACAAGAAAGTTTTCGTATTTTCTTTTTCTTTTACGAAATCGAAGCTGTTTACTGTATTTTGGATTATTTCTATGACTTTATTTGTATCGCTATCATAATGCGCTCGGAAAGGTATGATGAGCTTTATTAATGGTTCTGAACTGAATGTCTTTATAGGTGTTGAGATAAGTGTCATATTCGGGATGATTACAGACCTCAAATCGATGGTCTTTATAATGGTGTATCTGATGGTAATCTCTTCTATCCTTCCGAAATATACTTGGTCTGCATTGATTTCCACTACATCTCCTAGCTTGAATTCTTTCGTATAGAGGATCATCACTCACGCAATCATATTTCCTAGTATCTCTTTGAATGCTAATCAGACTCAAAATGAGATACCTCCTACTATTAGTCCTACGTTGAATCCTACCATCTCAAATACTACGAAAAATGAGAAGATGGCAAGTACATAGAAGGTTATATCTCATATCAGCTTTCAAATCTTATCGATATGCTTATTAGAAGGATCACCGTTTTTTATGATATTCTTCTTTACCATCCCTGCGATGAATTTTGAAATAATGAGTAGCACTACTATAACTAAGATTGCTCAGAGTATTTTGAGTCCGTACGATACTACCGTGCTATTCATGAGATTCTGAAACGCTGTAGGTGTTGGTATTGTTTGCGTATCCATGGAAAATGAAGAGAGATTAAAATACATCTCAATTATATATCGCAATGCCTATTTTTTCAAATCAAAGCGGTAGAATTCCATATAAATCATTGCCAAAATATAGAAAAAGTTATATAATATGATTTATTGGATTGAAAAGGTGGAATAATTGGATACCATATATGCTATGTTTCCTATTTTTACTTTTTCCTCTGTTACCGATGAATTTCAAAAGAAATGTCGTCTCTCCTCCTACCCCTCCTTTTTATGCTCCGTATGGTAATGATTATATGAAACAACAGCCGAAAAAATCGGTTTCGTTTCTGATGCTGTTTATCGTTATTGTCTGCACTTTCTTTGTAGCTTTCCTGGTGTTCAAAAATTTAGATCGTATGGGTAGCCGATTTTCATCATCATCTGAATCCATTCAGGGACAGCAAATCTGAGCGTCTGTATCTCTATCAGGGATACTTCATGCAAATTGAGATCTTATCTCTTATACCCATACATTGACCATGATTGATGGTAGTTTGATAGGGCTCAAAAGTAAGGATATAAATCTCAACTCATATACTGGGATGATTGAAATTCAGTGAATTGTCGAGAAAGAGATAGCTTCCTTATTTATCATCGAAGTATCGGCTGTATCGTGATCATTGTCTGGAACATGATCGATTCAAGAGGAGGTGTTATCTTGAACTGGTATGTATATGTCTCAGGCTGGTGTCTATTTCCCTGCTGATTTTTTTCAACGTTATTCTCTCCTCAACCAATGAGAGAATGGTACTATTAAATTAGAAAATATTGCTACTAAGCAGGCTATCGAGATTTCCTATTTTGCCTGTAAGAAAAGCGATCCCAATAAAAACTGTACCCAACTTAGGCAGAATATCTGATCTAGCGCTGAAAAAACCGTAACCACTCTGCGCGGTGATATTATATATAAACTGGAAGGTATCACTTCATGGTTTATGACTAATGACGATCTCTACGGATATTTTATCAATGATATCCCTGATCAAGAAGTTATAGATATTGCTAATGCAGTTATCTTTCCCAATGATGATTATATCCAAAATACCTGGTTATCGAAAATGCAATCGCTTTGTACAGATGGTAAGACCTCTCTCATGCAAGTTACCCATCATTCCCTCGGAATGGATCTTAATGGTTTGATTGTGAATCTTGAATGACCTACTGTCGATGGCTCTGCTGTCTGTAAAGTATTTATCGATCTTTCTCAGGCTGCCGGATGAACCAAGATTAGCTATGTCACAAATTCTCCTTCTCTGAATTCAGGTTCTGTACCTGTTCCATCTATTTCGTCATCTACCTCATCTGTATTATCATCAAATATAGATGTCTCTGTCCAGCAATTTCCTATCAATCTTGAAAAGACCATGACCTTCACTTCTTCATCCAGAGGATATTCTGTCGTATTTCCATCAATGAATATTGCTTATGAATCTATAAATGTAGATGAAAGTCTTGATCTTCCTGGTGTTCGTTGTTCCTCTCAGATGAATCTTACTAAATTCTCTGAAAAGGCTACTATGCATGATGCTCCAAAAATCAAGATTCTTACTTGTACCATCAAAGGTACTTTGAGTGATTTATGAAATAGTATTATTCAAAAGACTTCTGCCAATGGAATCCAGTTTCTTATCCAGATTATAGATCCTGCATGGTATGATTTTGCCAATAATATATCAGTCCAATAGTTATTTATCCTCTAGTCATTTGAATCCAGTAGTATAAAAAATCTGAGTATGTACCTCAGATTTTTTTATTCTTGCAATAGGATACAATTATGCTTTATCTTCTACTGAATGTGTGAGAATTTTTTCCTTGTATACCGTAGGAGGATTAGCTCAAATAATCCTCTCTATGACTTGTCCCTTCTTGATGAAATATACGACAGGGATTGAGGATACTTGGAATGCCGCTGCTAATTCCTGATTATTGTCTACGTTCACCTTAGCTACTTTCACGTCTTTGAATTCTTCTGATAGTTGTTCGATGATAGGTCCCAGCATTCTGCATGGTCCGCATCGTTCCGCCCGGAAATCTACAATAGATAATCACGGATTGTCTAAAATCTCTTTTTTGAATTGTTCGGTGTTTTCAATGTGGATTACGCTCATTTCATTTAGATTAACAGATTAAAAGATTGACTATTTTTATTTATTTTCTTCTAGATATCTTTGTGCTTCCAATGCTGCCATACAACCTTTTCCTGCCGAGGTTATTGCTTGTCTATATTTTTTGTCAGCTACATCTCCTGCTGCAAAGACTCACGGAATATTTGTTGCTGTATAGATAGTCGAATGATTCGTGATGATATATCCATCTTCATCTATTTGGATTTGTCATCAGAGGAATTCTGTGTTCGGGATATGTCCTATTGCATAAAATAGACCTGAACAGGGTAGTATTTCCTCTTTCTTGGTCTTATTATTCATAACTTTCATTCATGTTAGCATATCGCCGTTTCCCAAAGCTTCCAAAGCTTCTGTATTTCGCATGAATTCTATCTTTTCATTTGCTTTCGCTCTGGCTTGCATAATCTCACTTGCTCTGAGTTGCTCTCTCCTTACCAGTACAATTACTTTGGATGCAAAATGCGTCATATGTTGTGCTTCTTCCATGGCGACATCTCATCATCAGATGACTATAATTTGTTTTCCTCTGAATATCGGTAGTCCGCCATCACATACTGCACATGCTGATATGCCTTTCTGCCAATAGTCTTTTTCTCATGGGATACCAAGGCGTTTGGCTATGGCTCATGTTGCTATGATGATAGATTTTGCTTCTATTATTTCATCTCCGCTATAGATTTTCAGTGGTTTTCCGCTAAAATCTACTTTATCTATCGTTTTTGTCTCTATTCTTGTTCACATTTTTATGCTTTGTTCTCTCATATTTATCATTAATTCTCATCCATCGATCCCTTGAGGGAATCCAGGGAAATTTTCTACCTTGCTGGTGGTAGTGAGTTGTCCTCCTGCTGCAATCCCTCATGCCATAAATCCTTCAAACATTAATGGTTTCAGATTTGCTCTAGCTGCATATATCGCTGCTGTATGTCAAGCAGGACCTGATCCTATGATAATGAGATCTTCCATACTCTATAATGAAATGATAAAATCTTCTACAAGAGGATAAACGATGAAATGATTGGACATACTCCTTAAACTCGTCAAGAGGTGTATCTATTTCTTTCTTTTTTTCAATACCATGAGTCTAAAACACCTACCTTTATCGGTAAAATGGTCAATTAAATTTTGAAAAGCGCCACTTGAGAGTATAATATAGGTATAACCTTTATATTCTCGGCACTCATCATGAAACACCTTTCTATAACTGAAAGAGATCAAATACAAATATTACTATCAAGATGGTATACTCATAGAGAAATAGCAAAAGCTTTATGAAGACACCATTGAACAATAGATAGAGAAATTAAAAAAAATATAATAAAATGAAAATATATTGCTAAAAAAGCAGATCATAAAGCTTATGTAAGAAGATTGTTTTGTAAGAAAACTCTTAAGAAAATTAGGATTGATGATAAATTAGAGCAATTTGTCCGTAAAAAACTTAAAGAAGATCGAAGCCCGGAAGAGATAAGTTGAAATTGGAATAATGCACATAGAAACTCATGAATAAGCACGCCGACTATTTATAAATATATCTATTCAAGATTTGGATACGGGTTAACAGAGCATCTATATACCAAGAGAATAAAGCTCAAAAAAAGGAAACAAAAAAGGGAAAGACAAAATATTAAATATAGAACGTTTATTGACCTTAGGCCAAAGATTGTGAGTCTTAAAAAGGAATTCGGGCATTATGAATGTGATCTTGTGATGTGAAATAGAATGTCTTCGTACTGTCTTTTGGTTATTATAGAGATGAAAACGAGATTCAAAATTGTACACTTATTACCTAACAAATGAGCAGATTATGTAGAAACATTACTTCATGGATATATAAAAAAATACTCAATCAAGAGTATCACGTTTGATAATGGAACTGAATTTGCTAATCATTTTAAACTATGAATATCTACCTACTTTTGTCATCCTCATAGTCCACGAGAAAAGCCTCAAGTCGAAAGAGGGAATAGAAATATTAGACGATATTTTCCTAAATGAACTGACTTTAGTAAAGTTACTCAAGAACAAATTGATTTCGCACTCCAAAAGCTTAATAATAGACCAATGAAATGTCTCAAATATCAAAGCCCTTCATATATGTTTAAAAATTTACTTTCTCAAGTGGCGCTTTTGGCCCTTTAATCTACCTTTTTATATTTTTATTTTTTATAGTAAAAAAGATAAAAAAGTCAAGTATTAAAGAAAGCGTTCCGAGAAACCGGAACGCCAATGTCTTATCCTAATGTGAGTCTTCTCCAATCTGGATGATGGTGGAAGCGCAAAGATAGATATCCACAAGTTCATCCAAAGACCTGCATGTCTTACGACCTCCTACATACAAGATATTCGGAAATCGTTTGAGTCTTTTATGTATCGTGGAAGGCATCATAGCTGGTCGTATGCCAGCAAACTTTTCAAATTTTCTGAGAAGATTATGATAGTTCTCATTGTAGGGGTCGTCATGGATGGCATATAATAAATCAAGGAAACTCGGAAGAAATCGAATTGTATGGGATTTCCTGATAGAAATATATGACCAGCTAGCGTATGCCAGCAATGAACATGAGACGCATGCAGTAAGCCAATTTAGTATATTTGGCATCGCATGGACAAAGAGGACGCTCATTCCGGCGACTACGATGAATAGTCCGATTAGATAAGGGAACTCTGCAATCTCCTTCGTTACTTTCTCCCAATCAGTATAGGTGTTTTTGGTATTGGTTTGTAAATTTTTCATAGTTTTTTTGGTTTTTTTTATGTTTTATGCTTATATTTATATATATATAAATAATAAAGTCAATAAATTGTGCTATTGCAGAGTTACTGTCGCTTTTTAGACATAAATTGTAGGTACTTAGCGTGCGGACTCAATTTTTCCATCCCAATACCCGTATGCGGTCTGCAATAGTTATAATAGGATAGCCAATTTCG
>Ga0194044_10000483_pt1 | contig 19552 bp, 15 predicted proteins | sample JunL4417m_MetaG_FD_155460 | JGI IMG/M metagenome (GOLD analysis project Ga0194044, IMG submission 155460) | Anoxic zone freshwater microbial communities from boreal shield lake in IISD Experimental Lakes Area, Ontario, Canada - Jun2016-L442-17m | ecosystem: Environmental > Aquatic > Freshwater...
TACAAGATTCGCCCCTACTATTGCCTGATGGCGGCGAGACACGGATAAATGCCTGGCCGAAACGATGATCAAGGCATAGAAAAAATCCGAATCAGACAATGGGGGTATTTTTTGCTGGAAATCACCTTACATCACTAAGCCTGTGTCGCCAAAGGCGTTGGCGGATGTGCTGGACCTATGGCTTCCCAAAGATAACTTGAACCATTAATGCCGAAGAACGGCTAAAGGCGAGTTTGCACTATTGCTAAATTACTTTTTTTAGTAATCCATTGCAAAAGCTATTTTGCTGAACAGACATTTGAGACAAAACGCTATCGCAGGGCAAAACTATATCCCTATTCTACCGGTTTTTGTAGTTAGCACCCTGGAGTCCAAAACCGCATAGCGATAGGTTGAAGGCAGGTATCGACACTCATAAATTACGGGAGGAACAGCGGGAGATCACGGCACAACCGGTATTCTCGTAGTTGTCATGGAGCCTGCCTGATTCCTTTGAGGCAGGGAAACTCCCGTGGCCTATTAACGTCTGTCCCAGCCGGATAGATATTTTGCTAAATTGTGCGGGAACACAAAAACCTTGAACTCCTCAAAGGAGAGCTTTCGAATTGGTTTGCAGTTATAGAGTTCCAGCAAACCCCAGTCAACGGTTTCTTTTTCTTGTTCTTCTTGCGCTGTCAATATAAGAAATGTTTCCCCTTGCCATGCGCCAGGACGATACCATCGGTTCGAGGATAACCAGCGATCCGGTTTTGGCAAACCATGATCAATAACGATTTGACGAACGAGAAGTTTTTCGTCACTTAGAACACTGAGAACTCCTGCATTCCAAAATTTTGCATAGCCATAGTGCAACCCATTTTCCAGGAGGAAATCCTTGAGTCCATCCAGTTCATTATGACGTTGGACACTGATGCTTCGATCAAATTTTGAACTGATTCCCATCTCCACAAATGCCGGGTACGCACTCGTCAAAAAACATGCAGCCACAGCCGCAATGGAAAGTGAGACTATCGGTGTCTTGGACCAATCAGGTTTTTGTGAAAGTGTTAGTATTAACGACAGCACCAGAGAAGGTACAAAATAACGAGAAATCAAAATGGGGTTATTCTTTGGCACTGTGGTAGTAATCTGCACAAAAAGTACACCGACAAGCGCCGTCAAAGCAAACGCTGCAAGAAAGGCGATGCCATTCCCCTTTTGCCGCAATGACGCACGGATTGAGTATGGTATCAAACCTAATAGAGTCAAGCCTGCCACGAGCCTAGCTGCTTCATAGATGCCAATTTTACTCACCACTTCTCCGTCTGCGGTTGGCAGTCCGCCGAATAAGGCGAGAAGGCTTTCAGGAATGGTGATAGCGTTTCTCAGCATTAAATTGTATGGAAGCCAGTATGCATGAAGGGATGCAACATCGTTATTGAATCCCGCTAACGTTACGGAGTGGAGGGCGGTGCCCAGCATAACACCCGCAAAAACAATTGCAATCGAATACCAGGCAGTTTTTTTCTGTTCGGAGAACTCAGTGCGCGTCAGTCCCAGCATATACCACGCAATCGCAGCGATTATTGGAATACAAAAAAACATTACTGAACGCTGCGGGTTTGACCAAACCGCAAGACATAGAACACAAAAAAGCGCAAGTCCATAATACTTTCCTTGCTTCTGGCCCGCACGAAGAAACCTGTATGAGAAAAAAAGGATATAGCATGAAAAATAAACAAACACCCCATACGATACCTGACCGTAAAGATTCTCCGCCATAAAACCGGAGATTCCAGAAGCAACAATTGCGACGAGAAATATGCGACGAGAAATACTAACCTGTGTCAATCCTGTTAAAAACCATACCCCTGACAGGATGAGTACAGCAGAAATCAACCCCGAAATTGCATGCGACAGATAGCCTGCAGGCATGAATGCGAGCAACGGGATTATAAATGTGTGCCCGAACAGGACAAAAAGCTCACCATTAACATAATTCCAGTCGCGCGGAAAATACTGGCCGGTTTCTACAATTTCCCTGGCCAACAGTACCTTGGCAGCGCTATCCGAATGGAAAGCTGATTTGTAGCCAACAAAAAGATACCAGCATAGCAACAAGAGATTGCATGCCAAAAATAATAGCGCCAATGAAATTCCGGTTTTCTTTTGCAAATTAGCATGGACATTCATAGATTCGTTATCTCACAAGCCTGAGCTACCAAGCCATTTCCATACGTTGTTGGTCCCCAGTTTATTTAAGTTAAAAAGGGCGGAAAATATTCAGAATAGGTTGACAATCATGAATGAATTATCGGATTAAATGTGTCTCTGTTTGAGGCCCATTTAATTTGAAAGAGTAAAAACAGCCAACACTTTGCAGGCAACCTATCTGGTTACCACATGAGCCAGGATAGGTTGGCTGCTCATGTAAGTACTTGAGAGTAAAAGTGTTCCTGCTTATGTGGGTAGCCACCTGTCTTTCCCACTGACCTGGGTTTTGGTAAAGAAATCCCAGAAAGGTGATACTTGATGTTCAAATTCTTTACATCTGTCAATTTGTCCAGAAAAGTTAACATACTGAGTTTATTGATACTGAGCTGATTCAATGTTATCTGATGGATATTGTAATTTCAGCGGGTTACAAAAAAAATGAATTGCACATATAACATGCTCATTAAGCAAGATCAAGGGAAAATGAACAGAGTACACAGTGATTTTGTTACAACTCTGCGGTGAATTGAAAAATGCAGTTTATGCCCGTGTACAGTATAGGGGGGTTCAATATTGAACCACTTGATCTTTTCGGGTCATCATGGCTGGCGAACCCAGTGTCAGACCCGTCACCCGAATGCCGTGAGCAGACAGCTCGTCCTTTTAACCTGGGTTTACCACTTGTGGGCATATGTATCAAGCTAACCATTTGATATGTTAACGATTGAGCAAGATTTGAACTTCAAAAATACATTTAAGAATTTATTTATAGATACATAAAAAAGTCTTGATTTTCTTGACAATATCATTTTACAATGCCGTCTAAGAAATGTAAGCTATGGATATAGACCTATGCGAAGACATTCCGTTCAACGTTTTTCTGTCTGCCATTTGTTACATAGAGCGCATACCTTTCCACTGTTCCGGGTGGTTCGGACGGGTCCCTGGCAGAACCGGCAATTTTCCAGTGGTTTGCCTCTTGGATCAGAATCAAAGGATACCTTGCATGCTGAATCTGCGGAAGCGGCGCACTTCACATAGTGATTACCTTGCCAGTCCCGCAGATGCAAATTCGATCCACACTTGGGGCAGATTCCCACCACGGGGCCGAACGCACGCGGGTTGCCTTGGGGTGCATTTTGTTTGATCTGCTCCACCAGTTCTGTCACGAAAGTCCGGATACCGTTCATAAACTCATCCCGCCTGGCCTCGCCCCTGCGCATGCGCTCAAGACCGGCTTCCCACTCTCCGGTCATCATGGGGGATTTCAGGTTTTCCGCCCGGATGGATTGGATCAGCTCAATCCCTTTTGTTGTCGGCTGCAGGACGTTTCGGGTGCGCTCGACATAACCCCGTTTCAGCAGGGTTTCAATCATGTTGGCGCGGGTGGCGGGCGTGCCCAGGCCGCAGTCCTTCATCGCGCCCTTCAGCTCTTCATCGGCCAGTTCCTTGCCTGCGCTTTGCATGGCGCCAAGCAGATCCCCTTCGGTCAGGCTTTTGGGAGGCGAAGTCTTCCCCGCCCTGCTAATGAGATCCTTTGTATCGACATCTTCCGCCTTGACAACGGAAGGAAGTCCGGAGTTTTCTTCCTCTTCAGGTCCTTCCTTATTCGCCTTTTCTTTTTTGGGCCGACTATATGGCGGGTCAACGGCGGACCATCCCAAATCCTGCACAACTGTTCCCATGGTTTTGAAGCTTTCTTTTCCGATCTTGGTAATGATGATAGTCCTGCCTTCGATACGATCGGGGAAGTATGCAGCCAGAAAACGGCGTGCGATCAGTTCGTATATCTTCAACTGGTCACCCTGGAGATTCTTTGCGGGATTCTCCGTGGGTACCAGAGCCGAGTGATCTTCAACCTCTTTATCGTTCACGAAGCGTTTGTCGAGCACCACGGGCCAGCGATTCCTAAGGTCCGCAACAAAGGGCTGCAAATCAGCGATCTGGCCTTGAGCGATGGCCTTGATCCAGCTTGCGGCTTTCTGGGCATCCGCTTCTGTCAAGTACCTGGAATTCGTGCGCGGATAGCTGATGAGCTTGGCTTCATAGAGATACTGAGCCACTTCCAGGGTATGCTCCGCCGTGAATCCGAAACGTTTGTTAGATTCTTTTTGGAGATTGGTGAGGTCATAAAGCAGTTCCGGCTTTTTCTTTTCAGTCCTGGATGTGACGGAAGCAACTTTACCTGGGAGCCCAGCCAGCTTATTCGCCAGCGCCTTTGCGTCATCTTCCAGATCGAACCGGTTCTGATCTTTCCCCTCTACTTTCCGGAACCATAAGCCCTTGTATGTTCCACTTTTTGCTTGAAACGTTGCTATCAAAGTCCAGAAGTTTTTTGGCGTAAAGTCCCTGATTTCCAGTTCGCGATTTACAAGGAGAGCTAATGTCGGTGTTTGTACGCGGCCGACGGAATAAACTCCCTCTCCTCCGGCCCGTTGCATAACCAGGGTTTGGGCGCGTGTGCAGTTAATGCCGACCAGCCAGTCCGATTCCTGCCTGCTGCGTGCGGCATCCCGCAAACCATGGTAAGCATCGCCTGGCTTCATCCGGGTGTATGCATCCCGGATGGCGTTATCCGTTAGGCTTGATGTCCAGAACCTTTTCACGGGTTTTGTGCATCCCGACAAACGATAGACCAGATCAAAGATCAGCTCGCCTTCACGACCGGCATCTGTAGCATTCACTACATCCACCACATCGTCACGAGTTATGAGTTTTGCTACTACGTTGAATTGATCCCTGGTGGCCTCAATGGGGGCGTAACGGAACGGTTCGGGGAAAAATGGCACGGTATCCAGTTTCCACGATTTAAGTCCCGGATCATATCCTTCGGGACTTATGGCAGTGACCAGGTGGCCCACACACCACGTTACAATGACATCGCCGCCCTGGATGAAACTGCGCCCTGTACCCTGAATGCCCAGAGCTGAAGCTATGGCGCGGCCCATGCTGGGTTTTTCACTGATTATGACACGGGTCATGGATTTTCTACTTTGATTGAGAGTCCGGGAAAATAACAATTCAATATCCATTGGGTTCTTTGCACTTAACACATGGATAAGTATTCAAAAGAGGTAATTGCAAAACCCATTTTTTACTTGTGTTTTCTCTTGTTATCTTCGATTTTCATGCCACTTTGATTAGTTTTGCAATTGGCTCAAAAGAGTGTATTCAGTACCAGAGTATATCCGGCATTATCAAGCGGCCTTTAAAATGAAATTCACGTTTACCCCGTCAAAAGGAAAAATGACATGTGATTTTGGAGTCTTGTAAAGGATTCCAGCGTCCAGAAGCGCGTGAACATCGCCATGCACCGCCTTGACATCGCGTCCAACACGGCGTGCAGCTTCGCGCAGGGTCATTGCCCCTGCACCCTGCATGGCGGCCAACAACTCCCACCGCTTTTGCGTCAATGTCTTGAACAAGAGCGCAGGCGAATCAAAAGCAATTCGTGGCTCGGAGGTTTCCCCGGTTTCCATTGCCTTTGCAAAATCAGCCAGAGTGTCAGCCAGAGTGCGAACTTCCAGTGTAACGGTTTTCATCTTGCCACCTCTTTACATCATCCCAGAAATCAACCACCAACTGCATAGGTGTGGTGAAAGTATATGGTGCCTGTGTATCACCTATATGCTTGTGGTCGCTTTTGCCTGCCTCATTGTCGTAACGCAGGATGCATACACCCGATACCACAAAAGCCAACCGATATTTATAGCTATGCGTACTTCCCTGGATCGGCCGGGACAGCTTCCATAACACCAAATCCGCAAAGGCATCGGCACATACAACGACTCGGCGGGTGAACAGTCGGCAGGCTTTCATGTTGGAGATAATAGCAACATTATTTTTTTCTGTCAAGCACCTCAAGCGGCGCGATACAACAAGATAAGGGCAATATTTGCCTTAAAGGATAGTTGCGCATTTATGCGCCTATTTTTGATGTTATTAAGAACTTACTTAAATTGAGAGAAAGGTGAGTTATGATTCCAGTTCCTTCATTTCATTCTCAAAACAAGTAGGACAAATCCCATGACTGAACTTGGCTTCCGTGTGTTCACTGACATACTTCTCCACCTGGTTCCAGTAACCCTGATCATCGCGGATATTCTTGCAGTACGCACAGATAGGAATGATACCCTGTAGCACTTTGATCTCTGAAAGGATTTTCTCCAGTTCCAAAGTTCGCAATTCAAGAGTATCTCTTTGGTTTTTCAATTTAAGGTGATTACGCACCCGCAGCAGTACTAGATCAGGGTTGAATGGTTTGGTAACATAGTCTGCTGCTCCCAGTACAAGACCCTTTGACTCATCTTCCGGTTGATCTAGCGCGGTGATAAAGATTACCGGGATGTCCCTGAATTGCTCATTTTCCTTAAGCCTGCGGCAGACTTCAAAGCCGTCCATAACCGGCATCATGATGTCCAGCAGAATCAGATCAGGCTCTAATAACTGCACTTTTTGCAGCGCATCATTCCCGTCCATGGCGAAATAGATATCAAATTCATTTTCCAGGGTTTCATTTAGTGTCTCGATATTGGCCGGGGTATCGTCAACTATCAGTATTTTCGCCTTATCCATGGTAGTACTCCTTTCATAAAGTAGTGAATATCGCTTTATTATGCTAATTTATTGTAATAAATTGACTTCATCATCAATCACGATAACTGTTGTAATGTGATTATCAATCATGCGATTTGTCCATTCAGTCTGGCGCAGATAGCATCAAGTGGGCGGTGAGCTGCGGCGAATTTAAGGTCATCAAAAGCCTTGCCAATGGCGGCAAGCTCGGCATCGAAACTTCCTCCTGACAGGAGTTTGCACAGAGGTCTAAACCGCTTTCGCGCCGACATACTATTGCACTCAAGCAGCGGTTTTATTTCGGCAATGACCGCCAACGCGGCAGTCGCGTCGATGTCACGTTGCGGTGTTTCTATCTGAAGCTGTGCGGTATCATTTTTCAACAAAGTGCTGACAGCCTCCATCGCCGCCGTCAAGTGACACTCAAATTCGCCAAGTGCTTCGCTGCAGTCAGTGTTACTTCCTTTGCTACATAGCTGCGCCAAGTCACGGGCTGCTTTGAATAACTCACGGGCTTCCAAATTGCCGGCCACGCCGCACACAGTATGAGCCAAACGCCCGGCATCAAGATAGTCGCCGCTCGCCACATACTGGCGAAGTTCCTGCCCTGCGTGTGCGTAGGTTTCAGCAAAACCTGCCATCAGGCGTTTTAGTAAACTCCTTTTACCATTAACCCGAATCAGGGCGGCTTTAATGTCAAATGGTGGCAGGTGATCGGGGAGCTGGCTATCTGTAGGAGAAGAATCAGCTTCAATTGCCTTGGTCGGTGATGAGTCCACAATAACCTTCCCTGGCTTGATCCACTGATTGAGAATACCTACCAGTTGATCCGGAGCGATTGGCTTTGCGATATGATCATCCATGCCGGCCTCAAAGCAGCGTTGCCGATCTGTATCAAGTGCATGGGCGGTCATGGCGACGATGGGGATGTGTGTATCGCCCAGCAATTCACGAATCGCGCGTGTCGCCTCAAAGCCATCCATTTCCGGCATCTGGATATCCATCAGTATGACTGAATATGCCGAAGGTCGCCGTGTTACCGCCTCAACCGCCAAACGGCCATTAGCGACGATATCAACCACAACACCAAAGCCAGTCAGAAGTCCCTCGGCCACCAGTTGATTTATGGTGTTGTCCTCGGCTAATAGGACACGAGATCCTTTGGCGTGGGCGATCAGAATGGAATCATCGCGACGATTGAAGGTAATGGAAGAAATCTCACTTTGCGCTTCCGACTGCAACTTCTGGAGTCCAAAACGGCCTGTGAAGGTAAACGTGCTGCCAACGCCATGCTCGCTTTCAACGGAAATAGAGCCATCCATCAGTTTCGCCAGGCGTTTGGAGATGGTTAAGCCAAGACCGGTGCCGCCGAAGCGCCGTGTGGTTGACATATCAGCCTGGGAGAAGGAGACAAACAGCCCCGACATCTGCGCCTCTGTCATGCCGATGCCGGTGTCATGTACCATAAAGGTCAGGCTCACCGCGTCACATTGGCATTCCGCCAGGGTAACAGTAACCAACACCTCACCAGCTTCGGTAAATTTGATGGCGTTGCTGACCAGATTGAGCAGGAGCTGTCTGAGCCGCAAAGGGTCGCCCACCAGGACGGCGGGAACATCCGGCGCAATGGAATATAGGAGTTCGATGCCCTTTCCCGCAGCATGCAGCGCACTTGATTCGGACACGTTCTCCAAAACCGAATGGGGACTGAACTCAATGTTCTCCAGAGTCAGCTTGCCCGCCTCGATCTTGGAGAAATCAAGAATGTCATTGATGATTCCCAGGAGTGACATAGACGAACTTTTGATCTTGGTGAGGTAGTCCCTCTGTTTTGGCTCAAGCTCCGTCTTGAGCGCCAGATGGCTCAGACCGATGATGGCGTTCATGGGGGTGCGGATTTCGTGGCTCATATTGGCGAGGAATTCGCTCTTGGCATGGCTGGCCGCTTCTGCCGCCTCCTTGGCGTGATGAAGTTTTTCCTCCACCTGCTTGCGCTCGGTGATGTCTTCGATAAAGCCTTCCAGATAGAGAAAATCTCCATTGGTGCTAAACACTTTACGTCCAGTCATGTCAACTGTGATGATACGATGATCTTTTCGCCGCCATAAAACTTCGTCGTAGTGAACCCAACCGTTGGCACTCATCAAATCGGCCATGATTTGTGGCCGTATCGCAGGGTCAACATAGATTTGGCTGGACATATTGGTGGTAGCCGAAATCAATTCTTCTGGAGAGGAATACCCCAACATCTTTGACAAGGCCGGATTTACAGTTAGCAGCTTTCCTTCCCAGACTGAATGAAAAATGCCAATCGGCGCATTTAGAAAAAGATCATGTAGTTTTTCATTGCTCTCACGCAGAGCCTGTTCAGTCTGAGTCCGTTCGGTGATATCGCGAGTTACGCTGATAATATGGGGTATTCCTTGAAGGGAAATGATCTTGGCAAACATCAATCCGACGCGCTGACTACCGTCTTTGCGCTGAAAAATGGCTTCCATGTTTCTGCAAAAACCTTTTTCATTCAACGATCTGACAACCTTTTGACGATCCGTTGGATCATGCCAAATATGGAGATCAATACTGGATTTACCGATCACTTCGGCGCGAGTGAATCCGCTAAGTGCAGTATACCCATCATTGACTTCAACCATACTGCCGTCCAATCGTGTGATCAAAACCGCATCAGGGATAGTGTTGAAAGTCAGCTCCAGGTTTTCTTTGGCTTCGCGGGTTTCTGCATTCAAACGCTGATTAACCATGAGGATGAATGCATACGTCCATAGGGTAGATGTGACGAATGAAACAAGATACGTCGCGGTTTGCGTCAGTGTGGATGAAAAAGCACCACCGACCGCAGCGCCGGTAAAAGGTGTCATCGCACGCACGGCAAAGAAACCGCCATTGACAAGAAACACTACGGCGAGGAAATATGCCGAATATCTGACCGAGCTGGTTCTATGTACGAAGAGAGCGCGAGCGACTAAAAATGACATTGCGGCAATTGCGACCGAGATATTTACCCGCCGAAGCGCTAAATCATTATCGAAGTATGTGAAGTAAATAGCAACCAGAGCGACAACGGCGCAGAACGCTATGAGCAGTCCCCGCCGTTCTTGCTGATCCAGGAAACGCATAGCACCGACATAAAACAATGCGATGCCCGATACGAAAAATATGTTGTTAGCGATGATCGTGATCGTCTCAATTGATGGGATAGTCCGCAGGTAATTAAAGGCAAATCCCAATGTCATTGATATGGAACCCAGTAACCACCACCCAATTCCGCTTCTGGCTTTATTAATCCGATATTGGGTAAAAAGGGCGATTACCTGCAGGAGAAAGCTGAGGCTAAGGATAAATGAAAGTGTTTGGATGTCTAACTGTCGAGTAGGCATAATCACCCTTGCATGGCGCACTCATAAGCCAGCGGATTCCTAATGTCTGCAACAAAGAGCTGTAAATCAGCGATCTGGCCTTAATCCAGCTTGCGGCCTTCTGGGTGTCAGCTTCCGTCAAGTACCTGGAATTTGTGCGCACGATGACATCGCCGCCCTGGATGAAACTGCGCCCTGTACCCTGAATGCCCAGAGCTGAAGCTATGGCGCGGCATTGTGAAACGGGTCAGATATACCGGTCCACCATTTCGCAAATATACCGCTCCACCCCTGGCGCGCCTTCAAAATCCTCGATTTCTTGAATCAACTGGCTGATTTTCTGATGCGTATCGGAATCGCGCCTGAAATCCTCAATTGAGCGATAGATGCCGCTTCTTCTGCCTATCCGGTAAATGATCCGGTCCCTTTCCGGAAGCTGCTGATAGGAATCAATCACCTTCAGCATGGCAGGTTTGTCTTCCGGCAGTTTTCCGGAAACATCCTCAAGAAGGTTCATGATATGGTCGCTGGAGACATTGCTGGTGATTCCGTCCAGAGCCTCAATGAACACACGGATTTCTTCAGCCAGCGCATCATCGGTCTGCATCACGAAACTGCCGTTTTTGACGTTTTCATGAAGAGAAACCCGGTCCGGAACCCGCAGACTTCTCAGACGGATAAAATGCGGATTAATCTGATTCAGCACACGAGCCGTCTCTATCGCATGTTCCCGCCATAAAGCTTGCCCGCCAAGCCCCGGCATGACATATTCCGACACTTCCATGCCGGCATCAATGAGTTTTCGTCCGGCCTCGACATGAACGGCTGCGCTCACACCCTTTTTCATGAAACGCAGTAGCGGATCATATCCGGTTTCAAGACCGATATGTACACGATTCAGGCCGGATTTTCGAATTCGTTTGAGCGATTCCAATGATTTTCTGGAAACGGTTTTGGATCTGGAATAGGTCGTGACGCGGCTGATCTCCGGGAATTTTTCCCTCAGGAAGGTCAGAACTGCTACCAGATCGTCGGTTTTCATGATCATGTTATCAGCATCCTGAAGAAAACATGCAGATGTGCCGTAATACATCCAGACCGCCATTCCACGGTAGCACTGGCTGAATCCGGAACCGCCCGAAATATGGGAAATCACAGCATCATCCACTGCGCCGTTTCTACCCAATTTGTGAGATATATCCTTAATATCGTCTGCAATGCTTCGCGCCGTCTGAATATCCTCTTGAATTTCATCAATGGTTCGAAGGGAAAATTTGCGGTCCTTATACACTGGACAAAACAGGCACTGATTCCAGGGGCAGTTACGGGTAAAGCGAAGCAGCAAACTATGGGCTTCATTAGGGGGACGGATAGGTCCCTGTTCAAAACTGGAGGCTCTTACATTCATATTTTTGTTCCTGTGTCCTTAAAGAATGGCAGTCTAATCATCTATGACTGAAAGACAGCCGTGTAGAGCAGGGTAACCATGCCTGCCAGAAAGAAATGAGCGTCCAGAAATTCCAGACGGATACCCGGAAGCATGAATCCGTTTTCATGCATGTTGATCAGCGCCAGCATGGCCGCCGGACAGATGGATAGACCTAACCCCAGGGTGGGAATAATTCCTGTCAGGCTTGAAGAAATGATAAGAACAATCCATAAGCCCAAGACTGTTTTCAGAATACGAATGGATTTTTTTTCTCCTATAAGAATGGGAATGGTCTCTTTGCCGACAATCCGGTCCCCCTGCATATCCAGAATATCAAAAAAAGCAGTTCGGGCAAATGCCAGCCCAGTGGCCCAGAAAAACACCAGGGTTGTTTTCATACTAACTGGATTGCCGGTGGAAATGGCTGGCAAAACTGATGTCACCAACCCCCACGCAAGCGCAATCAAAATGGTTTTGGAGCCGGAAATATCCCTTATCCGTGAGTATTTTCCAATGAGCAGAGTCTTGGGAATCAGTCTAATGTTGTAGGAAAGCCCCAGAATACTCATCATCAGAAGCACAAGAAAAGTGGTTATGCCCTGGGAATACGCGATGAGCAGTCCCGAGGCCCCCGAAGCCATTGCAAGACATATCAAAAATCGTTTATGACCGCGATAAAAAGCCTCTCGCTCCGGATCATTATAACGGTCTGCCTTCAAGCCCGTCAGATTGTTCAAGGTATGCATCGACAGCACATAGAGCATGGATATCCATACATGGGGCAAAAAATCGCTGATCCCCATCAGCACCGCACATGCGTAGCTCAAACACCCGGCGCCTGCAGCGACAATAACATTGGTCAGGAGCAAAGCCTGCTGAATGGAAAAAACGATTTTTTGAATCCCGGCGCTATTCTTATGCGGCAGTCTTTCCACCGTCCTGACCACACGATTGATGATCCAGTTGGGGGTTGATGCGCCTGCGGTAATGCCGATGGTTTCAGCAGCAGACAGCGCCCTGACATCCAGATCTGATTCGGTTTCGATATGAAAGGTTGCAACACCGGACTGACCTGCGATTTCTGCAAGCCGCTGAGTATTGCCGCTGTTTTTGCCCCCGACAACGATCAACGCATCCACCATTTCCGCCATTTTCTGAACTTCGGCCTGGCGCTGCGCCGTTGAATCGCAAATGGTATGAAAGCATAGGTAGTCTGGATGGCGCGCCTGCGCCCAGTTTTTGACAGATTCAAACAGACGGGTGCTAAGTGTCGTCTGGGCGACCAGAATGGCCTTGTCAAAATCTGGCAGAGCTTCAAGCTCTTCAATGCTTCCTGCAATATAACCATTGTCCGCCGCAAATCCCATCAGCCCCACAACCTCAGGATGGTCTCGGTCCCCGATGATGATGGATGCGTATCCCTGACGGGCATGTTTTCTGATAATTGTCTGAACCTTAATCACTCTGGGGCAGGTCGCATCTATGACTGTAAAGCCGGCCTTCTTCAGATCCTTTTTGATGGCAGGTGGCACCCCGTGGGCGCGAATCAGCACGGTTCCCTCTCCGGATTCAGGGATATCATGCATGATGTGAACACCTTTTTCATCCAGAAGGTCAAGCACCTGGGGATTGTGGATCAAGGGACCATGAGTGAAGATGGGGCCGCGGTGTTTGCCGGGAGAGTCCAGAGCCAGTTCAACGGCTCTTCGCACCCCCATGCAAAAGCCGGCAGTTTTGGCGATGATTATTTTCATAAACGCTCATTACGCCGTTGACCGTTGACCGTTCACGGTCAACGGTCAACGGCTTTTCGGGGCTACTTCAGGAATATCTTGTGATCCACCAGAGACAATGAATGGATTCGTGCTTTGAGAAATTTTTGATCTCCGAATATACTAATCAGCCGAACTCCATCATTTTCGGGTTCAACAACATCGACAGCTTCCATTACCAAACGGTTTTCTTCTCCTTCTATCAGGTAAGCATTGGCTTCACACATGGCATCATCCTTCTGGTTAGGGGTTTGACTCTTTGGGTGTTTGAATTAACAGGTCGGACAGATTATGCTGAATCAGGCTCTCGATCAGCCGGGGCAGCGGAATCTGGCTCAATCCAGCGATTTCTACATTTTCCTGGAAAAGCGGAATCAGTATCTTCTTTGCCGAACTGCCGGCAATGGCTTCGGCGATTCTTGGCGTTACTTCGCCCATCATGGCATGCGCCAGGACAATGCTGAGCGGGCCGATGATAACATCAACATTTTCAACTGTACGAACAATGGCGTTTTCGCCGGTTGCTCCCCGGTTGGCTCTTGCCTTCAGCATCAGTGATGTTGCAATGGCATTGGTGCCCAGAGCGACGATCTCAATGGTCTCTTCAAAAACCTCTTTCAGCTTTTTGATAACGGCGCTACCAATGCCCCCGCCCTGACCATCAATGACGCAGATACGTTTCATTTCAACTCCATGTTTATTGAATTGCAGGCAGGGACAAAAATTTAACGATTTTTTTTTTACCTGCACGCTTCTTTAGATTACAGCTTGTTGGTTTTTATCTGATTCTGCCGCATACGCTTGGAAAGCCGTCTGGAAGGACCTTTTTTTCGGGTTGTTGGAATCCAGCCACCCTCTGAATCGTCATCCGGATACCCGGAATTCAGTTGGGAGGCCATCATCAGTTTTTGTTCAAACACCGGCGAGCTGAGCGTCGCGCACCCGGATGCGACCGAATGCCGAATGATGTCCTGATCCGATGAAACCACAACTGCCTTCTCCTTTTCTTTGGCGGCCATTCTTATTATGACAGCATCGGCCAACTCGCCAGATCTTGAGAAAACAATAGTAACGCCCTGAACACGATCACGGAACGGGCAATTGTAGAGCGCGCTGGTACCGTCAAAGACAACGGTGATGTTATGGTGCTTGATCCTTCGGTACGCTGTCAGCATCTCCACAAGCGCATCCCTGCCAGCCTGAATATTCTGGCGCTCCAGGCCGCCAAGAAATTCGGACTGCCGGATCAGGTTATACCCGTCAATGATAATATGAATAGACATTATGGCTGCTTCAGGTTCGTTTAAGAAGACCGATTAATCGATCCAGGTCGCCATCGTTGTAAAATTCTATCTCGACCCTGCCCTTTCGACCCTTGCGTTTGATTTTGACACGGGTTCCAAAATCCTGCGATAGGTCATCGGCCAGACTGCTCAGATAAACATCGAAGGATTTGGGAGGAGGATTCTGGTCTTCCGGTTTCTGATTCTTGAGGCGTTTAACCAGAGCTTCAGTTTCCCGAACAGAAATATCTTTGGCGAGAACGGCTTTCCAGGCGGCATACTGTTGGGCCTGCGTATCAGCACCAAGAAGGGCGCGGGCATGCCCCATGGTCAATATCCCATCCAGTATGCTGGCCTTGATCTGTTCCGGAAGCTGACGAAGTCGTAAAAAATTGGCGATGGCCGAGCGGCTTTTTCCCACCCGGATCGCAACATCTTCCTGCGTCAGATGGAATTCGTCCATCAACCGGTTGTAAGCCTCGGCTTCTTCCAGGGCATTGAGGTCCTGGCGCTGGATGTTTTCGATGATCGAAATCTCCAGCAGTTTACCATCTGAAACATTTTTGACAACAACGGGCACTTCGCTTATGCCTGCCATTTTGGCAGCCCTAAGGCGTCTTTCGCCGGCAATCAGCTCGTAACCGGTTTCCGCCTTTCGCACTATAAGCGGCTGAAGAATACCCTGCTCCAGAATGGAACGGCTCAGTTCATCAAGTTCTTCCTGAGGAAAACGAATGCGGGGCTGGAATGGATTGGGGCGAATCAGACGAACATCGCAGGTAAAATACTCCCCGGAGGAATCGCTCCGGTCGGAATCAATATCCGGAATCAGGGCTTCAATGCCCCTTCCCAGCGCCATTTTCTTTCGTTTTAAGGACGCGCCCTCATTTTGGGATTGTTCTGCTGTCATTTATTTCAAGCTCAAAGTAACGAATTAGGGTTTCAGGTCAACGGCTGAATGCTGGTCGATAATTTCCATGGCCAGATTCATATAGCTGACCGCCCCCGATGAAGCAGCGTCGTACAGCAGTATGGGCTTGCCAAAACTAGGCGCCTCCCCCAGCCGGATATTACGCGGAATAATGGTTTTAAAGACCAGATCTTTAAAATGTTTTCTGGCTTCATCCGCCACCTGAGCCGAAAGATTGGTGCGTTTGTCGAACATGGTCAGAAGAATCCCGCCAAGCTTGAGATGCGGGTTCAGACCCCGTTTGATCCGTTTCATGGTCTCAAGGAGCTGGCTCAGACCTTCCAGCGCATAAAACTCGCATTGAAGGGGGATAAGCAGGGAATCGGCGGCAGTCATTGCATTCACTGTCAGCAGGCTGAGCGATGGCGGACAGTCCAGAATGATATAGTCATAATCGCCGGCCAATCCGGACAGAAATTCCTTCAGGATGGTTTCCCGGTTGACGCTGGATAGCATTTCGACTTCAAAACCGATCAGCTCCACCCGGGCTGGAATCACCTTCAAAAAAGCAATCCCGCTATCCTGAATGAGTTTTTCAGCGGATGCCTCGCCGATCATTCCGTGATACAGGGTCTTGGTAAGCGCCTTTTTGTTTATCCCGACTCCTGTTGTGGTATTGCCCTGAGGGTCGCAATCCACAAGGAGAATTTTTTTTTGGGATACTGCAAGGGCAGCACTCAGATTGACTGCGGTGGTTGTTTTTCCAACCCCGCCTTTTTGATTTGCGATACATATTGTAGTTGCCATAATGCAGAAGGTATCACAAAAATTGTTATTTGAAAAGTCCAACTGAATATGTCATGGTAAGATAAGTTAAGATAAGTTGTAAAGAATCATGAAGGGTGGTGATAATGAACACTAAAAAAAAACTTAGGGTCTGGCTGTTGGCTGTGCTGATGCTTTTTCCGGAGATCGCAAGAGCCATTACCATACAGGAAGAAGAAGAATTGTCTCGGGAATTCATGGCCGCTGTCAACGAGAGTTATGAGATCATTCATGATTCGATAATTTCGGATTATGTAACCCGGATCGGCGATAAAATTCTGGCGGTCATGCCGCCTCAACCGTTTCCGTACCATTTTCATGTCATAAAGGAATACACTTACAATGCATTTGCAGGACCTGGCGGTCAGGTTTTCATCAACAGCGGCCTCTTTGAAGCGATGGAAAGCGAAGAGGAAATCGCCGGCATTATCGCACACGAAATCTCTCATGTTGCCTGCCGACATGTTTCCGAACGAATTGCGCGATCCAAAAAAATCGGTCTGGCAACCCTTGCTGGCGTTGCAGCCGGCATTCTGATGGGCGCAACCGGCTCAGGCGCGGCGGCAAGCGCTACAATGGTCGGATCCATGGCTGCAGCACAGACGGCGTCACTGGCATACAGCCGGGAAGACGAGACCCAGGCGGATCAAAGAGGCCTGGATTATCTGACCAAGGCCGGATACAGTCCAAAGGGACTTCTGGCCGCATTAACCAAAATCCGCAGCAGACAGTGGTATGGCAAGGAACAGATACCCACATACATGATGACGCACCCAGCGGTGGAAGATCGCATGACGTTCATCGGATCATGGATCGAAGCCAACCCTTCGATTATTCGACAGCTTCCTCATTATTCCCGGGATCCCTTTGACTGGACCCATGCCCGACTGCTCGCCATGTTCGGACCTGAGGATGATACCCTGAAATTTTACAAATCCCAGATCGCCAAGACACCGGACAAGGCATTGGCCCATTATGGCTATGGACTGATCCTGACCAGAACTGGAAATCGAAACGCCGCAATTGAGCAGTTTCGGGCGGCGCTGACCAAGCGGGCTTTTGACCCAATCCTTCTTATCGAACTGGGAAGGACATATTTCCTGGACGGCCGATACTCCGAAGCGCTCCGTGTTCTGCACGGCGCCCTGGACATTTCTCCCGATGAAACAGAGGGGCTTTTCTACGCTGGTCGCTGCTTTATTGAACTGGAAAAATTTGAGGAAGCGTCACGTTGTTTGGAATCCTTGCTCCGCAGCACCCCGGATTATCCCGATGCCATGTTCTATCTGGGCAGAGCCTACGGCTCCCTGGGCAGGACTGCGGATGCCTGCTACCAACTTGGCCGATACTATCTTATCCGCGGTGAATATAAAAATGCGGTTGTTCAACTTGAAAAGGCAATGGAATCGACCACAGACCCCCAGAAAAAAACTGAAATTGAAATTTTGCTAAAAGATGCTAAACAACGATTCACTTCCAAAATCCATGAATCCGAAACGAGAAAACAGCGACAGCGTTAGGTCAGGCATGAAATCTTTTGTTTACTTGATTCAATCTGAATCCGATATGCCGTACTGCGATCTGCCAGATGAACATAATGATATTATTCTGCTGACCTGGAAAGAACCTTCAGATCGGAACGGCGCCATTTTTTATCCTCAAAGTACCTGGAATGAGGGAAGAAACAGTCTTTTAAAAGAGGCATTGTCCCGAAACGCCGAATACCTGTATTACATTTTTCTGGATGGAGACTGCATTGTCAAGGAAGACGCGGAACTGGCCCGGACATTAAACGTCCCGCTTTGCGGCAACCCTTTTCGAACATTTGAGAAATACCTTCTGGAGTGGGAACCGGCGGTCGGGTATTCCCGCTATTCATGGCAGTATGACGAACCGGGTTCCGAGGTCAATCTCGGATATAATTTTGATGCCCTCTTTAACGCATTTCACCGGGAAGCCATCGCCTTTCTGCTTCCATATTACACGGGGTTCGATTGCGAGTCCTGGCTGTATTCCCAGCACATTTTAAATCACCTGACGGCGCTTCTGTACAATTCCCACAGAATCCAGTTCAATGTTATCACCACCCGCAATGCAAACCGGAGGTCATATACGCGCCGGAAAAAATACTGGACAATTCCAGCAACGTTTCTGATGAATGCCATCAAATCGGATATTAAACATCAACTGAAGATTCAGGATGCTAATTCCATATATCCCCTGCCGGGAAAACCGGAAAAAAAAGCGGGTTCATACCAGATTTCGGAATCGTTTACAGAGAACCATTTTAATTCAAATCACCCGTTAATCAGGTATCGCAACTTGAAACACCTGTTTGCCGATAAACAACCTGCCAAATATAAAACTGACAGCGAACGGCCCAGAACCGCAGTATGCATGTCCGGACGATGCGCCGGCCTGGATCAAACACATCAAGCAATCAGGGAATGCCTTTTAAATCAGATTGGGGATTATGATCTGTTCATGTTTGTCCCGCAGGATGCAAACAGTCATCTGGCGGCGCTGCTGAATCCAACCGTGATTCGGATTGAGGATGATCCGCCTCTGAATGAAGGGATATTAGTCAACGGCATCAATTGCCGTTTAAAAACCGGGGTTCAGTCCTATCTACAGCAGCTTTACGGTCTGAAGCAATGCAATCAGCTTCGATTATGGCATGAAAAAGAGCGCGGAATTTGCTATGACCTCATTATTCGCTGTCGTCCGGATCTGATGTTTGTAAAACCGCTTGATAATTTATCCCTTTTGGATTTATCTTATATCCATGTTCCGGATTTTCACGGGTTTGACGGAATCAACGACCGATTCGCCATCGGCTGCACGGATCCCATGAATATTTATATGAGCAAGCTGGACGAATTTCATGATTATGTAGCAGACTGGTTTAAATATCGCAGCGATGCGCTTGCCGTCAGTGCGGAGATGTTTACCAGCGGGCAACTACGAAACCACAACATTCCGGTTCGACCCTATCCGTTCCGGTTTAACCGGGCAAGAGGCGACAGAATCAAAAACGACATTCCATTATGATCTGTAATCAGTGTTAGGTGATTTCCAACAAAGAATACCCCATTGTCTGAATCAGATTTTTCTATGCATTGATCATCGTTTCGGCCAGGCATTTATCCGTGTATCGCCGCCATCAGGCAATAGTAGGGGCGAATCTTGTA
>Ga0194044_10000484_pt1 | contig 19511 bp, 19 predicted proteins | sample JunL4417m_MetaG_FD_155460 | JGI IMG/M metagenome (GOLD analysis project Ga0194044, IMG submission 155460) | Anoxic zone freshwater microbial communities from boreal shield lake in IISD Experimental Lakes Area, Ontario, Canada - Jun2016-L442-17m | ecosystem: Environmental > Aquatic > Freshwater...
CCATGCGTGAAATCATTCCCAGGGTAGCGACATTGTCGCAACCCTGGGCTATGAGACGAAATCCCGTTGGGATTCAATAAGAACTGTGAATCCTTGGAAAGTGTAAACCGGAACATGAAGGATGCCGCTATTACAGCGTCCCGGTGAAGAAGAATTTCCTCGTCATTTACCTCTATTGCCTGATTTGCCGGCGAAGAGGGGATGACGAGATCATCCTCTGTCATGATTGTTCAAGCTTTGCAGATGAAACAGTCAAGTTCGTCGATTTTGGCCCCCACGATAATGCCTATAGAAAATAGCAGTCAACCGATCATTGACTGCATAAGAGCGCTGAAACCGATATGCTGCAGGGCGGCACGCCCTGCAGCCAGCCAGCCAAAGGTATTAACAAACAGATATTTTGTACTTGACCCTGAACCATCAGGAAATATATAACCATATTTGAATGATGAATGAAGAGCGATGCCAAAATATCTTTTGGTCGTCATTCATCTTTTTTATCCTGTCTATCCTGTTCATCCATGTTAATATTTTTTTAACAAAATAATTATTCAGGTTCCCATAACCGGATATTCTCAACTGTGAACGATTCACAACCACCTGCTGACAGAATTCGATTTCGTGCATTTGCCGTTGGGGTGTTTCTGGCAATTTTCATCTGCGCAGTAACGCCCTACAACAATGCATTTCTTCAGGCCACGCCGCTTGGCGGCGGTCATTTCCCTCTGGCGCCTTTTGTAATTCTGGTGTGGCTGACCCTTTTGGTCGCCCTTCTTAACATGATTTTCCGAAATAAGGCAGGGACGAAGAATTTTTCACCCTTGCTTCTGACAGGAAAGGAGCTTTTGGTTGCCTGGATTCTGATGGTGCTGGTGTCCGGGATCGCCTATACGGGTCTGATGAGAACTTTTTTCATCAATCTGACGGCCCCGTTTCATTTTGCCACGGTTGAAAACCGGTGGGAGGAAACCCTTCAGCCTTTTCTTCCCCAGGCCTGGTATCCCCAGAATCCGAATGCCGTCCAACTGTTATACGATGGGCTGCCCGGAGGCCGACAGATGGCTTGGCACGAAGTCATTTCCCGAATCCCATGGGATGCCTGGATAAAACCTCTTGCAGTCTGGAGCGGATTCATTCTTCTTTGTTATGCGATGATGATCCTCATTGTAAATATCGCCAGCAGACAGTGGCTTGACCATGAACGGATGAATCTACCGCTGCTTCAGGTTCCCCAGATCATCGAAGATGCCCTGGATCAGCACCAGTTGGCCAGCTTTTTCGCCAACCCTTATGCCCGCGCCGGGATACTGATTCCGGTTATTCTTCATCTCCTGAATGGTCTTAATTTTTATTTGCCGTCCGTCCCCCAGATTCCCACGCTGATTCTGGCAGGCCCTTACATTCCATCGCAAGGTATTTTTTCCGGGTTTGTTAAACTGAAGATTTACATTTATCCAGCCTTCATCGGGTTTGCATTTCTAACATCCAAACAGATATCCTTTTCGTTCTGGTTTTTTTACCTGATCGGAGGCATGTTAATCGGAGTCCTTGGTATTCTTGGCTATAGTATTCCCGATGCGGCATTGGGAATAACATTTGGCCCCACCCTGTCAAGGCCGGAGGAAACCCAGATGCTCGGCGCTTACGGTGTCTTTTTCGTTTTTCTTCTCTGGCTGGGCAGGCAACATCTTGGTGAGGTGATCCGTCAGGCTTTTGGTTTTTCATCCGCCAGAATATCTGTTGGCCACACGAATGACGAGTGGATTTCTTTAAGAATGTCTTTTTGGGGCTTGGCGATTGGTTTTTCCGGGTTGGTTGTATGGTGCAATTATTTCGGTATGCCTTTTTGGGTTGCTGTCCTTTTTCTTCTGGCCTGTTTCATGATAATGGTTGTCGCTACGCGTGTCATCTGCCAGGGCGGAATCGCCTATTTTACGCTGACCGCTGCACCAATTGACGGCTTGGTGGCATTTTTTGGCCCCAAGCTTTTCAGCGGCGCCAGCATTCTGATGGCGGCGGTTATTCAGAAAGTTCTTTTTGTTGACCTTCGCGAATCCCTGATGCCATCCCTGCTTCACGCCAGAAAAATAACGAACCGGCTTAGCCATCAACGCCTGATCATCACCGGAATCGGCTTTGTTCTGGTTGCCGGCGTAGTCATGTCCTTTTTCTCAATGCTTTTTCTGTGCTATAAATACGGTATCAGGGAATTGGAATTGGACTGGGCGACCCGAACCACCCTTGGCGTTTACGAGAACATCCAGGCATTCATGAGTACCCCTGAAACCCGATCCAACTGGGTTCTGATTTTTTCTCTAACAGGGGCTGCGGTCATGACCGGCCTGGTAATTTGTTACCATCGCATCTACTGGTGGCCGATCCATCCCATCGGTTATCTGACAGCGTACAGCTCCGCCATGCGAATTTTGTGGTTCAGTTTTTTTCTGGGATGGCTTTTTAACGCCCTCTGTATGCGTTATGGCGGTGTTTCGCTGTTCAAAAAGCTCCGGTATTTTTTTATCGGCCTGATTATCGGCGATTTTCTGATGGGCGGAATCTGGGCGGTCGTCGGCCTGTGGGGCAACGCCAGCTATCTGGTACTGCCTGATTGATCGGAAGTCAGAAATGCCGAAAGATGAAAGAAATATCTTTGAGCTTTGAGCTTTGAGCTTTGAGCTTTGAGCTTTGATCTCTGATCTCTGATCTCTGATCTCTGATCTCTGATCTCTGATCTCTGATCTCTGATCTCTGAGACTTGAGACTTGAGACTTGAAAGAGAGAAACCATTAATTCTGTTTATTCGTAAATTCTGTGAATTATGATCGAAGATAAAGAACTCGAAGAATACCGGAACCTCCTGAGCACTCCGGATCATTTTGAAGAAGGGTTTGACTGGAAAACCGTTGTCGGTGCGATTTTTATCGGTTTTCTCATGATGCCCGGAAGCATGTACCTTCAACTGGTCATCGGAACCGGCATCGGCCCTGCGGCCCGGTGGGTGACGATCATTCTGTTCGCCGAAATCGCCCGGCGCTCCTATACCGACCTGAAACAGCAGGAGATATTTATCCTGTACTACATGGCCGGAGCCGCCTTGGCTTCGCCGTTTCAGGGGCTGTTGTGGAGTCAATATATCGTTCAATCCGATGCCGCGAAAATGCTGGGTCTTACGGAATATATCCCCTTGTGGGTTGCACCGGCAAGCGACTCGATGTCCCTGGTCGAAAGATCGTTTTTTCACAGGGACTGGATGATTCCCATTCTTCTGCTGGTCGGCTCTCAGATTATCCAGAGAATTGATCATTTTGGCCTTGGATATGCCCTGTATCGCATCACTTCGGATGTTGAAAAGCTGCCATTTCCAATGGCGCCGGTCGGAGCTTTGGGAACTATGGCCCTGGCTGAATCCACGGAAGACCGGCAAAAAGGCTGGAAATGGCGGGTATTTTCCATCGGCGGAGTCATCGGCCTTTTGTTTGGCGGTGTTTATGTGCTGCTGCCCACGGTTTCGGGCCTGATCTTTACCGAACCCATTCAGCTTATCCCCATTCCCTGGATCGAGTTAACAAGAAGGACCGAGGAAATTCTGCCTGCCGTCGCCACCGGCATTCAGCTTGATCTGGGGCTGCTGTTTGTGGGCATGGTGCTGCCTTTCTGGGCGGTTATCGGCGGCCTGATCGGGCTGATTATCACGATTATCGCCAATCCAATTCTTTATCATCATGGAATTCTTCAGCGCTGGCATCAGGGAATGGAAACCGTTGACACGATTTTCGCCAACAATTTTGATTTTTACATGAGCTTTGGCATCGGCTTGGGCTTGGCCATTGGTTTTATTGGAATCTGGCATGTGATCGGTTCCTTCCGCAAGGGGCAGGCCGGCAACCGGGGAAGTTTAAAAGACTTGTTCCACCCTCCAGAAGGCAGAGGAGATTTTAATTTCTGGATCGCCATTGGCATTTATGTGTTTTCCACCCTTTCGTATGTAGGGCTCTGCACATGGCTTGTCCCCAACTTCCCCTGGATATTCTTCCTGGGATACGGTTTTATCTATACTCCATTCATCTCGTACATTACCGCACGCATGGAAGGCATTGCCGGCCAATTTGTCAACCTGCCGATGGTTCGTGAGGCCAGCTTTATTGCCGGAGCCAAATTTTTCGGTTATCAGGGAATTGAAATCTGGTACGCACCCATCCCAATCCACAATTATGGAAAGACAACCGTCGATTTTCGGGAAATCGAATTGACCGGAACCAGCATTCGTGGCATCATCAAAGCGGAAATGGTCGTTTTTCCGGTGGTGATGATTGCAAGCCTGCTGTTTTCCCAATTTATCTGGCGGCTGGCGCCGATTCCATCCAGCAGTTATCCGTATGCCCTGAAGTTATGGCATCTTCAGGCCCTTAACACCCTTCTGATGCAGACATCCACGCTGGAAGGAAACTCCCTGTTTTACCAGGCTCTTAATGGAATATATGTTATGGCCGGGATGGGACTTGGAGTGATAACCTATATGGTTCTGTCCCTGTTTGGGCTTCCTACGCTTCTGGTGTATGGCATTGTTCGTGGACTTGGCCAAAGTTCTCCTCATGGACTGATTCTGGAACTCATCGGCGCTTTTCTGGGTCGGTACTATTTCTTAAAACGATACGGGAAGATGTGGCGGCAATATGCTCCCGTGCTTCTGGCCGGCTTTTCCTGCGGAATGGGATTAACCGGCATGTTCGCCATGGGGTTTGCGCTCATACTGAAATCACTGGGAAGACTGGCCTATTAATCTTGCAATCAAGGAGTGTTTTATGAAAAAATTATTATTCTTTCTGTTAGTTATCGCCATCGGATTTGATTCCGGGCTATGTTTTGCCGAGGCGCCCAATCAGGTGGCTGGATTTCAACTGGGTGCGGATATTTCCGATTACAAGAATCGCGTGGATATGACCACAGCCCTGCCTATCCGTTACGCAGAGTCCATTACGGAAGTTGAAATCAAAAAGACCGATTTGCTGTCCAGCGGCCTGATCGCTTATGGAACCTGCGCCGCTCCTGGAAAAGTTGTTCGCATCAAACTCAAATATACCGATTCCGGAAGGGATTTCTATGATAAACTTCTAGCGCATTTCGATAAAAAATTCGGAAAACCCGATGAATGGCGAGGTGATCCATTCCACATCGTCGTTGCCTGGAAATGGTCGTTTGTGGACAAGACCAAAAACCGTATCAGCCTCATCCTTCAGCATAACAAGCAGGATACAGATGAAAAAATCGGCAACTCCATCAAACTGACGATGACCGATGCCGTGGACAGGGAGCGCCAATGCTATGACAAATCCCATCCGGAGATCAGCGAATCCCGGTCAGAGAAAGCACCTGTCCAACTGGACTGGAACTTGCTGGTTCCACGCTGACCACGCCCATAAATCAGATAATGGACGAAACATCAGATATAACCCAGTGGGATGAAATCGCCTGGAATGGCATCGCATTTCAGAAACCTTCCTGCTGGGAGATCGCCACCATTGGCCTAAATTATCTGATGCTGGGGACACAGACAGACCCAAGAATGGAGATCAACTGGGGGAAGCCTTCCAATGCAGCATCACATTATCACAGACTGAAGCAGCTCAAAGCCGCCAAGAGATATTTTGGCCGCAGGAAACATGGTCTGTCCGCCGATGCCTGGAATCCCCCACAAAGCTGGTTAGATGCGCTACCAACCCATGAAGTTGGTGGCTTTTCCTGGAAAAATCAGGCAGGAAAAGCTCTCATTGTTTCCTGCTCTTCCTGCAACAGGACATCCCTGTTCCAATTTTATCAAAGTAGTAGCGAAGATCACGCCCACTTTCACACAATTGTTTCCAAGCTCTTGTCAACCTTCAGGGACCATTCAGGAAACAACCTCCAGAGGTGGGCGGTTTTTGATATTCGCGCAACCCTTCCGGCAGCGTTTCAGATTAAGTCGTATCAATTTTCTCCGGGTTTTATGGAAATGGTTTTTTTCACAAACGGACTTAAAATCAGCCTCTACCGCTGGAGTCCGGCTTCTGTGCTGCTTGCAGGAAGAAAGTTGTCTGAATTTGCCGGATTGTTGCCGTTTTATCCCGAACCAAGCCTGCTGGAAGAAGGCTCTACATCTGAAACAATAGAAGACGCAAACAAGATGGAATGGGAAAGAGTACCTTCTTTTAGCCTGCTGAATCGGCTTGCAGCATTTCTTTCAGTTGGATTCTCTCATCAACGGTTTCTCATCCGCCATATCGCTGAAACCAACCGCATTTTGGCAGTAAGGTCAGAAAGCAGACAACAGATGGATTCCAATCTGTTCGATCAGATCGTTGCCGACTATGAAACCAGCGCAGCTTAGCCGAACCGATGCCCTTTACTGCATCCCCATCCGCAATCCCATGGTTGTGGAAAGCCGCATGGATTCCGGAGAGATGCTCCTGTCCTATACTGAAACCCTTAAGCCCTGGTTTGCAGGTATTCTGCGGCGAATGAATAAAGCATCTGAAATCCGCCGCACTCGAAAACTTCAACTGGATATTCTGGGCACTGGGGTATGGGACCTGGTGGACGGCAAATCAACGGTGATGGAAATCATTGATTCATTTGCAGGGATTCATCAACTCTATCACAAAGAAGCCGAGGTCAGCGTTATCCAGTTTTTGCGGGAGCTGGGCAGGAGGGGAATTGTCGGGATGAAACAGGCGATATGATTTCCGACAAATAGCGTACTCGACCGGTTGAAACTTTTTTTGATGAGATTCCATGAAAATAAAGGTCATTGGAATATTCAGCAATACAAGTCTCGTATTTTACACTCAATCTGATATGTTAATATGGTATTCAAATATGTAAATCTTCTAAAAATCATCGGGAGGATATTAATTATGCGTAACCTTTTTGGAATTCTATTTTTATCATTGCTCGTGTTGGGATTGAACGGGATTAGGCAAGCAAGTGGCGAGACCATTTACAGCGACAATTTTGATTCCTACCAACAGCAACTGTTCCCATTTCCTGGCAATTGGGAACTCATTCGCAACGGGGCTGGGAACGCAGAGCAGTATGTTGATACTTTAAATTGCGTATCTAACACTAAATCGCTACATCTTGCCGGCTCTTCTTGCTGGAGCGCGTGCGCCTATCATCCGGTTGCATTATTACCACCCAGAGTGACGTTGACTGCCAATGTTCGTATAGGTCAAAACGTTGCTTGCGGTTGTGGCCCTGCATTAGCTCAGTTGGCCATGTTTAATCCCGCCATAGGTCCACCATGGGGCACAGGCTTGCTTTAATTGCGACGGCTATATCTATGGTGGGAATGATGGCAACGTCGATAATGGTGGCAATGTCAGGCTTATGCCCTTTATGCCAAACACTTGGTACAACGTCAGAATCGACCTTGATATGTCCCAAAGAGTCTCCAGCGTTTATATTGACGGCGCACTCATGGCATCTGGTATACAAATTAATAGTAGTGTAATTGGTGTCCCCACTGGTGTTGTTTTGTGCGGGGGATATGCCATTAATAATCCGGATTGGTATGACGATGTTTGCGTATTGGACATACTTACACCTGCGCCACCGCCTTCACCAACGCCTTGTAGCGCTGCCACACTCTCTGAAGGACTTTTTAATATTCCGAACATCCACTACTCAACCCTATCCGGCACCATTAGTCTCTGGATGAATATGCAGTGGGTCAACCAGTGCAGTCCACCTGATACCTGCTTCAAAATCACAGCTTATGGGGCAAATTAAAAAAGGTGGAACAGCAAGCATATTTTGAGTAGTGACAGGTGAACAAGTAAGGCACATGAGATATCCCCCTTTGGAAAAGGGGGATCAAGAGGGCTAAAAGATATTCTTGGGCAGCAGGATAGCCTCAGCCTGGGCTGATAAAAATAATACTCACACAGCCTCCCCTACTTGATCCCATTTTTGTTCCGCTTTCTTTCCATCGCTAAAAGCTTTTTTCCTCTTAGCCTGAACAGATTCTCCGAGCATTTATCTGCACCATTTAAGAACATCTTTTGTGCGTACTGCCTCTATGGCATTCTGGACAATGTTCCGTGTGTTTTTGGCCACCATTGCTGCAATATTTAGAATTGAGCACCGTGAAACCGTTGGTAGCCTGACTTTTTTCCAAATATTTCAGTCTCCCCAAAAAGGTTTAATGTACAGGCAGTTGTCAATTTTATCAAATTTTAGCGCAACCTCACAATATTATTCTTGACTTGATATGCACAATATTATATCAGAGGGTCAGTTTTACTATTATATTGCCTACCGATAGCGCAGCCAAATCACGGATGGAACGATCAATATCCATGCTGTATTCACCCTTGGACCTCACGGAGGTACATAATCAACTGTTTGTCTGAGTAGAAAAACATTTGTGATGGTAACTAAAGTTGGAAGGCATATCGTGGCGTTACTTGCTCAGGATCATTTTACTTTTTACTTATTGCGTTTCTTTTGAAAGGAGATATCATGAAAAATTTTAAATTCGTTGTCGTTTTATTGGCGCTTGTGATTGCTGAAGGAGCTTTTGCAGGTGAGAAAGCTACTACTGAATCTAAGCAGTGTCCGGCAAATAAAACAGAAGTAACCCATTCACCACCATCAAGTGCATATGAAAAAATATCACCCAATCCTACTACAGACATTCCCACTAGTACATCATCTGAAGTTCATAACGTCAGTGTAAAATGCGTACCAGAATCAAAGAAAGAATAATTTGTTGAAAAGGCATCCTTCATCTCCTTGTTAACACTTTCTGAGTCCACTTCTTTTTCAGGGAATCTCATCATAAAAGTGTCAACTAATTTTGGGGTAATATGAGGGATGCCGTTGAAAACCCAAAAATAAAAAGGATAAAATATGATGAAAATAAACAAATTGATCAGTTTGATGGTTTTGGTTTTTATTCTTCTGATTTCCTCGAGCTATTCCTTTGCCTCCTCAACAGTCAAATTTTGTTCTGAAGCCGACTGTTCCGCCATTACCGTCACATTCGGCGGTCAAACTCATTCCAGTACGTTAAACTGTGATAACATTCTGGGATTTATTAACGTTCCGGCTGGAACGTATGCATTTACAGCTGTTGGTTGTGGTGCACGATGGAGCGGGAGCATAACAATCAATGGAACATCCACTTATTGGATATCTTTATGTCCTAGTGGAATTCTACCAACTTGCGATTTTGGATGTGATTCTTCTGGTAGTGGTGGTTTTGTATGTCAATCTACACCTACGCCTACGCCTACGCCCTCACCGGTTCCCGTGCTGTCGGTAACACCATCCACTCAAGCTGTGGCAAAAGATGCAGGTACGACCACATTCAGCGTTTCCAACACCGGAACCGGAACGATGACATGGGGTGCATCGGTTACAGACGGAAGTTGGCTAACGATTACATCAGGGGCCAGCGGAACTAATTCCGGAACTATCAATTGCAGTTTTGCTGCAAACACCAGCACCTCATCCCGAACCGCTACCATCCGGGTAACAGCAACCGGTGCAACCGGCAGTCCCAAGGATGTGACGGTTACACAAGCACCCACTCCACCTACACCAGCATCAACAGTCAAATTTTGTTCTGAAGCCGACTGTTCCGCCATTACCGTCACATTCGGCGGTCAAACTCATTCCAGTACGTTAAACTGTAATAACATTCTGGGATTTACCAACATTCCGGCTGGAACGTATGCATATACTGCTGTTGGTTGTGGTGTACGATGGAGCGGAAGCGTGACAATCAATGGAACATCCACTTATTGGATGTCTTTATGTCCTAGTGGAATTCTACCAACTTGCGATTTTGGATGTGATTCTTCTGGTAGTGGTAGTTTTGTATGTCCATCCACACCTACGCCAACACCCACGCCCTCACCGGTTCCCGTGCTGTCGGTAACACCATCCAATCAAGCTGTGGCAAAAGATGCAGGTACGACCACATTCAGCGTTTCCAACACCGGAACCGGAACAATGACATGGGGTGCATCGATTACAGACGGAAGTTGGCTAACGATTACATCAGGAGCCAGCGGAACTAATTCCGGAACTATCAATTGCAGTTTTGCTGCAAACACCAGCACCTCAGCCCGAACTGCTACCATCCGGGTAACAGCAACCGGTGCAACCAGCAGTCCCAAGGATGTGACAGTAACGCAGGCACCAACTCCAACACCTACTCCAACACCTACTCCAACTCCCACACCTACACCAACTCCTACACCAACTCCTACACCAACTCCAACTCCAACACCAACTCCAACTCCAACTCCAACTCCAACTCCTGTGCTGTCGGTAATGCCATCCAATCAAGCTGTTTCAAAAGATACAGGTACGACCACGTTCAGCGTTGCTAACACGGGAACAGGAACGATGGCCTGGACAGCCGCAGTGACAACATCCAGCAGTTGGCTGACGATCACATCAGGGGCCAGTGGAACCAATTCAGGTACGGTCACTTGCAGTTTTACAGCAAACACCAGCACCTCAGCCCGAACTGCTACCATCCGAGTAACAGCAACCGGTGCAACCAGCAGTCCCAAGGATGTGACAGTAACGCAGGCAGGGCAACCCAATTTGACAATATCGGGTAGCATAAAAACTTCATCGGGTATAGTCTCAGGGGTTTCCATCATCTTTAGCAACGGTGGAGGAGCGGCAACAACCGATGGCAGCGGTAGTTACAAAGTAACAGTTCCCTACACCTATAGTGGAACTGCAATGCCTTCCAAAACCGGATATACCTTCGACCCGGCTTCCAAGACATACTCCAATGTTACAGCCGATAAATCCGATGAGAATTACACCGCGACCCCACTTACAAATCCCATAATTGGCTCAAATTCAATCGACTCGGTTGATGTGGTCAAGATTACGGATATGTCAGGTTCACTTCCTGATAGCGGTGGCGCCGTTACTGTCAGAGCATGGGATAAAGACGGAAAAGAACTTTTAGCAGCCGAGCATGCCTTGCCGTTATCCATTATCAATCATGGAACATCCAGTATTTCAGGTAGGGACCTAAAGGACAGATTCCCTGTTGGCACGCCTGCTGCCTATACCTTTTCTGTCGAATCACCGAAAATGTTTATCTCTAATGTCAATAACAGCGTTGACGGGTCTGTTAAAGTGCCCATCATTTACTCAAACGGGCTAAGCAACTTCGTCTCAAACTCCATCGGTTCCAGAAATACCCTTAAAGTGACGGATATGTCGGGTACCATTGCCACCGGCGGCATAACGATTACTGTTACGGCCTGGGATGCATCCGGTAAGGCCATTCCTGAATCAACATCAGCGGTGCCTTTGAAACTCAACAATCATGGCACAACCACAATTTTAGGGGCAACCCTTCCGGCCCGTTTTCCGTCGGGTACGCCGATGACTTATGAGTTTACAATAGCCTCGCCGAAACTAATTGTTTCCAATGTAAAAAACAGCAGTGATGGAACTCTGAACATTCCAACGGTTTACACTGTTGGGGTCAGCAGTTTTGTATCAAACAGCATCGGTTCCCGAAATACTATTTATATTTCTGATTTTTCAGGTACTCTGGATACAGGCGGAGCTGCTATCAGCGTCAGAGCATGGGATGTTTCAGGAACGGAAATTCCCGAGTCTGTATCTGTCAGTTCATATAAAATTTTCAATTATGAAACGGTAAAGATCACAGGTGCAGAACTGGGCAGTCGGTTCTCTTCAGGTGTACCCGTGACTTATGAGTTTACCGTAGATTCACCGAATGTCGTTATCACCAATGTCAAGAGTAGCACGGATGGCAGCATCAATATCCCAACGGTTTACACAAGCGGGATAACCAACTACACCACCAACTATGTCAGTGATCTGAATACCATTCAAATCACGGATATGTCCGGCAGCATTCCAGCAGGTGGGGCAAGTATAACCATCACGGCCAGGGATGGGAGCGGAATTAAAATTCCCGAATCCGAAAGCACCGCAGCGCTGAAACTCAATAGTAACGGCACAACCACCATCGAAGGGAATGACCTTAAGAATCGTTTCCTTGGTGGTACTCCCGTCACATACGAATTTTCCATCGGTTCAACAAGTGTGGTCGTCACCAATCTCACGAAAAGTACGGATGGTACGATCAATATCCCGGTGGTATTCACCATCGGACCTTATGGAGGGATATAATAATTCGTTTGTTTGAATAGAAAATATTATGGATGGTAACTGGAGTGGAGGTTAAACACGAGAAATCTGTTTAACCTCCACTTTTCGTTTTATTGACCGATGTCTCGAATTTCGATGTCTGGCCTGTAATCTTGCCAATCTGGGTGCATTGATGGATGTCAAGTTTGACTTTGAATGTCTTACTCGGAATGACAACCTAGGGTGGGATATTCCTGGACCTGGGACCTGGACGGCGCGCTTAAAACAGCGCAGGAATATCGCACCATGCTCATCCGCCTGTTTGGACCATTCGGATTTCAGGAATTTCAGACCAACGAGCCAAACATCTGCCTGAAACCGGAAAATGTTTTCATGGCAAGAGTCGGCAATTCCATTTCAAAAGAGGTTCAGACTCAATTCAAATGGCTTAGATTCGGCGTGTCGCCATCGGGATAGGCTGAGGGCCGAAAGAAGTTAAGTTATCTGATGGTGAGAAAATATCTGTGAAAAATCTCTATCTCTGATATAATGAAAAAAATGAGTTAGAATAAAACAATCCACACATCTGTTATTTTGCGAGGAAAACATGAAAAACACCTGAATGAAACCCGCCTTGACAGAATTGAACGAAATCTTGAAGTGTTTTTTACTGGGATGCTGGAACTCAAAGAATCCCATAAAAGAACCAGCGAACACATTATGGAGCTTAAAGAATCCCAGAAAAGAACTGACGAACACATTATGGAGCTTAAAGAATCCCAGAAAAGAACCGACGCACAACTCAACCGAACAGACAAGCAGCTCAACCGAACAAACAAACAGCTTCAAAAAACCATCAAAAAGCTGGACGATATTGGCGAACGGCTTCGAGATATGGGATTTGTGCAGGATGAAGTGGATGAATAATTGTTCTACCGGAATGTATCAGGACTCTTCCCGTCAATGAATATGCGATTTGCACGAATACGCCGGAATGTGAAAATAAAGGGATTCGGGGAGTATGATATTGTAGCGGTGATCTGCTATAGACGAACAATTCCCAAAATATCCAAACCTCGCTGACATCAAAGAAAGGAAAACACCATGAAAAAGACTTTAGCAAGTGCTTGCGGTTTTATTATTTTGATACTTAGTAATGCGATTGTGTGGGCAACGCCGGTGCTGGATACAGGCGTAATGAAGTGTTACAGTGACATTGGCGAGATCACCTGCCCCTCACCTGGTCAGCCTTTTTATGGGCAGGATGCCCAATACACCATTAACCCGCCATCCTACACAAAGCTGGATGGCAGCGGTAATATGCTGCCTGATTCAGCCGAGGCATGGAGCATGGTGAAGGACAATGTCACCGGCCTGATCTGGGAAAATAAGATGGATGAACGTACAATCCATAACAAGAATGACATATACACATGGAACGCATCTATTTCCATTTTTATAGCTACCCTGAACGGTACTTATTTTGGCGGCTACAACGATTGGCGACTACCAACCATCAAGGAACTGGCATATATTGTTAAATATAGTATTCCTTCCCCAGGTCCAACGATAGATACTGGATATTTTCCGAACACCCAATCAAGCGATTTTTGGTCTTCTACTACCCACCCCCAAAGTACAGACCTTGCGTTGAGCGTGTCCTTCGGCAACGGTGTTGGCGGCTTCGGCGAGAAGAGTTGGTATGCCCTGTACGTCCGCGCTGTACGTGGGGGACAGTCTGGGGCATTTGACGCTGTGGACAGGTCGATGGATGATGCTTCGACTGCCGACGGCAGTTATACAGATAACGGCAATGGAACGGTTACAAATACTTCTACAGGCCTAATGTGGCAGCAAATCGGTTCTTCCGGTACATGGGAGCAGGCGTTGTCATACTGCGAAAATCTATCTCTTGCAGACTATACAGACTGGCGACTGCCTACCATCAAAGAATTACGAAGCCTGGTGGATTACAGCCGGCTTAATCCGGCGATCAGTAAGACTTATTTTCCGGATGCGGTTTCGTCCTTTTATTGGGCGTCTACTACCCTCGCGAGCGGTACGAACGGGGCGTGGGGCGTGGACTTCGACTACGGCGGCGACGGCCACGACGATAAGCACACCAGTTACTACGTCCGCGCTGTTCGTGGGGGACAGCCTGGATCATTGGGTAATTTGGTTATTTCCCCAACCAGCCGCTCTGTTTCAAAAGATGCAGGCACAACCACATTCAGCGTTTCTAACACCGGAACCGGAACCATGCCCTGGACAGCAACAGTGACACCAGCCAGCAGTTGGCTTTCGATCACCTCTGGCGCCAGCGGGACGGATACAGGAACAATCAATTGCAGTTTTACGGCAAATACTGGCACCTCAGCCCGAACTGCTACCATCCGGGTAACAGCAGTCGGAGCAACCGACAGCCCCCAGGATGTTATGGTGACACAGGCTGGAGCGCCGCTTACAAATCCCATAATTGGTTCAAATTCAATCGACTCGATGGATGTGGTCAAGATCACAGACATGTCGGGTTTGCTTCCTGATAGTGGAAGCCCTGTCACTGTCAGAGCGTGGGATAAAGACGGCAAGCAGCTCACAGCGGCTGGGTATGCTTCGCCATTATCCATTATCAATCATGGTACTACAAGCATCCTGGGAGCGGATCTCAAGGACAGATTTCCTGATGGTACTCCGGCAGCCTACACCTTTTCAGTTGAATCATCGCAAATGTTTATCACCAATATCAATAACAGCAGTGATGGCGCCGTTAGAGTGCCCATCATTTATTCAAACGGGCTAAGCAACTTCACATCGAACTCCATCGGTTCCAGAAACACCCTTAAAGTTACGGATATGTCTGGTACCATTGCCAGCGGTGGCATTGCGATTACTGTTGCGGCTTGGGATGTATCCGGTAATGCTATTCCGGAATCCACATCTGCGGAAACCCTGAAGCTTTATAGTCATGGCACAACCACCATTGCCGGGTCATCCCTACCAGCACGTTTTCCATCTGGTACGCCAATGACTTACGAATTTACCATCGCATCACCCAAGCTAATTGTTTCCAATGTTAAAAACAGCAGCGATGGAACGCTGAACATTCCAACCGTTTATACAGTTGGCGTCAGCAACTTTGTATCAAACAGCATAGGTTCCCGAAACACCATTTATATTTCAGAATTTTCGGGTACATTGGGTACAGGCGGAGCTGCTATCGTCATCAGGGCATGGGATGCTGCCGGAACGGAAATCCCCGAATCTGTATCTGTCACTTCTTATAATATTTTCAATTATGAAACGGTAAAAATCACTGGTGCAGAGCTTGCCAGCCGGTTCTCTTCCGGTACACCCATGACTTATGAGTTTACCGTCAATTCATCAAAAGTCGTAATCACCAATGTCAAGAGCAGTTCGGGCGGTAGCATAAATATCCCAACGGTTTACACTTGCAGTGGGATAACCAACTATACAACCAACTATGTAAGTGATCTGAATACTACCATTCAAATTACGGATATGTCCGGCAGTATTCCAACAGGTGTAGCCAGTATAGCCATTACTGCCAGGGATGTGGACGGAAAAACGATTCCCGAATCCGGAAGCGCCATTGCGCTGAAACTCAATAATTATGGCACAACCACCATTGAAGGAGATAATCTACAAAATCGTTTCCCTGGTGGTGTTCCCGTCACTTACGAATTTTCTATTGGTTCATCAATTGCGGTCGTCACCAATCTCACGAAAAGTTCGGATGGAACGATCAATATCCCGACGGTATTCACCATCGGACCTTATGGAGGGATATAACCTTCTGTTTGTCTGAACACAAAATATTGACGGCATCGATTCCGTGACGGTTTTTCCATGATTGCGGTTACGGAAGATAAAAAATCGGGTGGGCTGGAATAGGCGGATCGCTGGAAGCTACGATAAGAGAGAATAGGAAAGTTAATGTCAATTCACTATGTTGTAGAATATGTTGAATTGGAAGATGGTAAAAAGCCGTTTGTGGAATTCGCCCTGAGTCTTCCTATCCTCGAAAGAGCAAAACTATTTGAAACTATAAATTATTTTATAGAATTGAAAAATCACAACTTGCCAATTAAAGAAAGCCTGTCAAAACATTTGGATGACGGAATTTTTGAATTAAGGACATCACTGAGAGAAAAAATTGCACGAAACCTCTATTTTTATGAGAAGGGAGCAAAAATCGTCATTACGCACGGATTTATAAAGAAAAGTCAGAAAATACCGAAAAAACAGATTGAAAAAGCGAAAGAATTACGGAAACTCCATAACATGAGGTTGTAATATGACAAATTATGAGCTGTTTTTTCAAGAACAAATGGAAAACTCGCACTTTGCCAAAGCCTATTATGAAGCAAGATTTGAACGAATATTTATCGAATTGTTGGAAAATCTTAAAGATAAAATTATCCGAAATGAGCCCAAGGAAGAACTGGTAGGTACTGTTGATTCAATTCAGAAGCATTTTAATTTCGCCATGTCTCATACGGAAGCTTAATCGAAAGAAATACTAACCAATCGTAGGGGAGATTAAACAAGAAGTCCGTTTAACCACCTCTTTTGTTTTTTACTTTGATCTGCCATTTACCCATCAACGATTTGAGGAGGATTCATTCCGTGAGGTATCCCAAGGAAGTCGTTCTGAAAGAAGGAAAGGAAGCTGTCATTCGTCCGCTGGAAAAGCAGGATGAGGGTCTGCTGGGTCAGTTCTATGCTGAACTGCCAGATTCGGACCGGTGGTTTATGCGATACGATGTCCTTGATTCGAAAGTGATTCGAAAGTGGATTGATGGCATCGATTCCGCGACGGTTTTTTCCATGATTGCGGTTACGGAAGATAAAATCGTGGGACACGCCAGTCTTCACCTTAGGGGTTTTGGCTGTACCCGGCATGTGGGGCGAATCCGGGTGATGATTCTGCCCCAATACCGCCATATTCGCCTGGGAACCTGGATGCTTCTGGATCTGATTCAACTGGGCATGGACAAGGGTCTTGAAGAGCTTCGCACTGATCTGGTTGTTGGGGTTGAAGATCCGGCCATTGAGGCTGCACACAAACTGGACTTTTTCGAGCGGGGTGAATTGAAAAATTATGTCAAGGACTCCTGCGGCAATTTGCACAACATGGTCATCATGACCAAGCGGCTGCACAAAAACTGGGGCGATTTTTGAGTGTGTAAGTCTGTGTGTGCGGGGGTGTGGATGAATGGATGAATCAGCATCAAAAACAATCGTTTGGCAAACACCAGTCGGAAAGATTCTGATCCGGTCGTTCTGTAGCAGGGATGAAATACGGATGTGCAGTTTCGATAGTCAGTTCGGAATTCATCCTCATTATAAATCACTTTATACCCGAAAAGAGACGCTTGAAAAGATCGCCGGAATGCCGGATGCCAATGTTGTTCTGGCCTTGATTGACTATCAGCACATCATCGGGTTCGGGGTGCTGGTGCATCCGGAGCCGGAGGAACGGTGGGCGGAGCTGGGTACCGGGATCATGATTGAGATCAAAGCCATTGAGGTTTGCAGGGATTGGCGATCCACGGGAGTCGCCAGCGGCATAGTTCAGCTCCTGGTGAATCATCCCCGGATTGAAGACATGATAGCCTATATGGTGGGATATTCCTGGACCTGGGATCTGGACGGCGCACTTAAAACAGCGCAGGAATATCGCACAATGCTCATCCGCCTGTTTGGACCATTCGGATTTCAGGAATTTCAGACCAACGAGCCAAACATCTGCCTGAAACCGGAAAATGTTTTCATGGCAAGAGTTGGCAATTCCATTTCAAAAGATGTTCAGACTCAATTCAAATGGCTTAGATTCGGCGTATCGCCGTAGGGATAGGCTGAAAGCTGAAAAATATATCCGTGAAAAAGGCGCCCTTCATATTACCTCAAAAGTAGTTGACACTTTTTTTGATGAGCCCAAATATATAAAGGGTCGGATTCGATAATGTCGCGGGCTGTCTGATAACAACGAGTGATGAGTGACAAGGGCAACGTATAAAGATGACGGAACAAACTGTTCTCTATCGTCTTTATGATCCCATCACCCATCACCTAATGACTATTTTTCCAGCCGTTTGATGACCGAATCAGTTAATTCATGATCGTCTTCCTTGAAAAAAGGGATGAGTTCAGCAGCGATATCCTTGAGTGATTTGATTTTTTTTTCCCGCATCACGCCCTGAATTTTCTCAACGCCCATTTCAATGAGCCTTAACCCTTCAGCGATATTGACAATGTCTTTTTTTTCCATACAGCACCTCCTTGTGAGCAGTGGTTATCCACGTCATTAAATCAACCAATCGCCTCTTGTCTTCATTTTTAATTTATACGGGGGATTTAAATATTGCAATGAAAATCCGCCTTTGTTATTTTGATTCAACTGGTCTCACTTTCAGATTAACTTCAATTTGCAGGGTGCGCTTATGAAAAAAATTTCTATTTCAGCCTTAAAAACAAGCTATAATCGCTGCATTGACTGGATACTCCAAGGCAAACACCAGTATTTTTCCTGCTATCTGCCCCGGCATATCAGCTTTATTGTACATGGTTTTTTCAAGCTTTTTTATTCGGGCATCAAGATTCATGAAGACCAGATCAAATCCCTCAGGCAACTTCCGGAAGATGCTGTCATTGTTTATGTTCATAAAACCAAAAGCTATTTTGAGTGGCTGTTTTATTACACCCGCTTTCACCAGTTGAACCTGAAAACCCCGGAAATCGGCTGTGATTACCGGATTTTTATCTGGCAGCCCTTGGCGCGCCTGCTCCGCATTGTCATATTCAATCTGGATTATTTATTTCGCCATTTCGCCCTACCCAGCCCATATAGCGGCGGGTACATCCAAGAGGAACTGGCCACGGGTACATCCGCACTGGTCTCGCTGGTTGAAGAGAATGGATTTTACCGAAGATTCGTAAAATCCAAAACAGATACTGTCCGGTATCTTGTTGAAATTCAGCAGACGATGGACAAGCCGATCGTGATTGTCCCCCTGGTCATGTTTTTCGGCAATTTTCCGGATCGATCGACATCAAGCCTTCTGGACATGATGTTTGGCACGGAAATCAACCCTGGCAGAATCAGACGCCTGATCACCTTGTTCAAGAACCCGGGCAAACTCTTTGTCGAAGTCTCCGAGCCGCTGAATCTACAGTGGTTTTTAAACCAGAGCGACCATCAGGGAAAACCCGTTGACCCCCTTTCTCTGCTTCTTCGAAAGAAGTTGCTCTTGCAAATCAACCGGCACCGGGTAAGCACCATCGGGCCTGTCTTGAAATCTCCCGATGAATTCAAGGAATCCATTTTAACACACGACCGTCTTAGAGATTTT
>Ga0194044_10000485_pt1 | contig 19510 bp, 21 predicted proteins | sample JunL4417m_MetaG_FD_155460 | JGI IMG/M metagenome (GOLD analysis project Ga0194044, IMG submission 155460) | Anoxic zone freshwater microbial communities from boreal shield lake in IISD Experimental Lakes Area, Ontario, Canada - Jun2016-L442-17m | ecosystem: Environmental > Aquatic > Freshwater...
ACTTCGAGTCCACCAAATTCATTGTTGAGACCCTTGGAAAAATCGTTAAAAGCGTTTTCCGTCAATGACTTGTTGAGGACAATTCCAACTTCCTTTCCCCACTCCAATGATCTCCTGATGACGTTGCGACCCAACAAATCGGCATATTTCTCCTCAGACGCGACAAATAGAATCACATCCGACAAAATGAAGAATCTGTCAGAAATGATGACGTTGTCCTTTTCAACGCTATCAAAATCAGGAGTATCGACCAGTATGATGTTTGCGAGATACTCACGGTCGGAAGTCACTATCCTGGTGGTCCCATCAATAGCCCACTCCTTTCCCAATTCCCTTAAGATGTTGACGGATGCTGACGGGGAGCATATTACAGCGCCTCGAGTGCAAGGTCTCCTGACACCCACTTCACTGAATCTTGAGCCTACAAGCGAATTGAAGAGGAGGCTCTTTCCCGCCCCTGTTCCCCCTATTATGCAAATGAAAATTGGAAAGTCGGGACGCAGATGTTTTTTCATCTCATAGGCTTGCAATAACTCGTTAGTAACGGTGATTTTGTTTATAAGCGCAAGACAATTATTAAGTCGCGTGTCCAAAGTGTATTCAAGCTTGCGCGGTTTAGAAGTCAAATTTGAAACCCCATTCTTTTACTCGTGTAACAAGGTGACAACCCACGAAGTAAATCTGAAATAAATTTGTCGTACCAGTAAAGGGCTGATGAAGTTTTACCAGTGCGATGAATATATTATACGTCGAAGAGCGGGGGGAACAAAGATGGCTTCTAAATCAAAGCGTCCTAGGGACATAGCCAGCAACTTGATTTTTCTTTTCTTGGAGTCATTTTTGTCTATCAGAATGAGATGATCTTTGTCCAATCTGCAATACCCCCCACTGGATCTGAACGGCCCCTTGGCCAGATTTTCGTAACGTAGTTTTACGCCCAGACGATCAGCTAGATCTTCAAGCTTTGACAACACGTCGGAATCATTCATACTGATAATCCAAGACCTTGATAGGATTTTACCCGATTAGGTTGAATTTGGACTGTTGTCAAGCAAAAATCCCAACAGCCGGGCCTTAAGAGCGACAATTTGTTTCGCGATCGTTTGTAGCGAAAGTTGCGGTGAGCGTCCAACAAGCAACTAATCTTTCGTTTCAGAAAAATATATAAAGTTTTGCCGTTAATCCCACATAGCCGCAATAAACAGGGCGAGTCCGACATTACGCGCTATGCCGGCTTCCGGAATGGGCCGCTCAATAGGTGGCCTATGCCCAAGGAACTCCCAACCATGATCAAGATAGCCGTAGCGGCAGGTTCACCAGATTTTTAGCGTCATCGGCAAGTCAGGCGCAAGAACCAAGGAGAATGATTAGCGCGTCAAAGAGTAAGACCAATAAAAATGACGTTGGTGATCATTCGCATGGCTTTGGCATCACCTCAGCGAGCCTGGGAGCGAAGGCCGGACGAGTAGACCCAAGATCAACGGCCATGGCATTTCTTAAACTTGAGACCACTACCGCATGGGCATGGTTCGTTGCGGCCGACTTTGGAGAAAGCCTCCGCCTGTTTGGCATATTCCTGATCCAGGACCTGCATGACCTGCGCAGCCGAAGACCCCCTACGAATCAACTGGGCCATGATCTGCGCCGGTTTGTCGATATGTTGAAAAAACGCTTTGTAGCCAAGGCAAAGGTAATTCAGTCCGAACTCCCCATCCGGTGTGGTGAGAAATCGGTTCTTAGGACATTCCCCATGGCAGGCAAAACGTACCTCGCATTGTCGACAGGAAAGCAGCAGCTTGTCGAATTTATCTCGTCCGAACTTTCTTTGCCGCTTCGAGCCAACTAGGTCGATCATGTGATGTCGAAGAATGTTACCCCGCAAATACGCTGGCTCGACAAAGTGGTCACAGGAGTAAAGATCACCGTTATGCTCAAGGACCAGCCCGTGACCACACACGGGATCGAAAACGCACATGCCGGATGAACCCATACCCACCCAGTTGCGAACAGCGGCCTCGAAGGTTTGCACGAATATCTTGCCGACATCCCGCCGAACCCATTCGTCGAAGATGGCAATCAGGAAACTTCCCCACTGTTGAGACTCTACCGAGCGATCTGAGACGGTTGTCCCCTGCTGGTACATGGTAACGGATCCTTCGGTCAGGCGCTCAATTGCCGGAATGAATTGCATCCAAGTTGCGCCGGCCTCGTCACGCAAAAACCGGTAGACATCGAGAGGATGGTTTGCGTTTACATGATTGATGGTGACCAAAACGTTGTATTCGACCCTATGCTTCTGTAATAGCCGCAGTCCTTTCATTACTCTGTCAAAGGTTGGCCCCCCTCTCTTGTCCACCCGGTGCGCATCGTGGAGTTCCCGTGGACCGTCGATGCTGATTCCGATGAGGAAGTCGTTCTCGTTGAAGAACTTGCACCATTCGTCGTTCAGTAGGATACCATTCGTTTGAAGAGTGTTTTCGAAAGTCATGCCCGGCCTCCGGTACTTTTCCTCTAGCTCGATGGCCCGTCGGTAGAAGTCGACGCCCATGAGGGTCGGCTCGCCGCCCTGCCAGGCGACCGTGACCTTATCTGAGCGATGGGATTCAATTAGCTGGCGTATGTAGTTCTCCAACACCTCATCGCTCATGCGAAAATTACTGCCGGGGTAGAGAAGTTCTTTCTTGAGATAGAAACAATAGGAGCAATTTAGGTTGCAAGCCGAACCAGTCGGCTTGGCCAACACATGAATTCGCGAGGGATTTGTCTTCGGGTTTATGACGCCAATTTCGTTCATAATTTTACCGTATAAAGGATTCTTCGGAAGGGTTTGAAGCCTCCATCATTCTTGGTGGCCGGTGGATCTTTGTCAAGGCTGAGACTCTTATAGCGTAACGCTCCGCTCGGGAACGTACCGATCTTGACAATTCCTATGATTGTCTATAACATGGCTGCATCCGTGTTCTTTGTAACATATTGAATAGATTCTAATTTGTTTGGAGGTGATTTGGTGAGGACATCCGAGGTAGTAGATTTGGTGGCTCAAGAAGCCTGCATAACCAAGAAGGCTGCTTCTGTAGCCATTAAGACGGTGGTAAAGGCAATACAGGATTCTCTGAAGACAAAGGATGGCGTGATCCGCATACCTGATCTGGGTACATTCAAGGTTTTAGAGAGGAAGGAAAGGATGGGTACTAACCCAAAAACAGGCGCAAAGATAAAAATACCTGGTGGAAAAGCTCCTAAATTCAGCGCATCCTCAACTTTGAAGAAAATTGTAGCCCAAGGAGGATGATTCTATCCAACGCTCTTGGATCGTAAATATTGCGTTGTTTGTAGTGACATTGTGTACGACAACGGTTGCCGGCACGCTTTATGCCAACCAGGAGTTCATTTCCTGGGCTTCTTTCTTTTTGAATGGACTAATGTTCTCCGTTCCTCTGATGTCAATTCTTCTGGTTCATGAGATGGGACATTTCCTGGCGGGTAGACGTCGCCATTTAGATGTGACGCCGCCTTATTTTATCCCCGCTATACCACCAGTAGGAACTTTCGGAGCGTTTATAAAGATCAGGTCTCTTATTCCTGATCGCCAGGCGCTGATAGAAGTTGGAGCCGCTGGGCCGGTTTGTGGGGCGATCTTAGCCATTCCTTTGTTGTTTGCAGGTATCTGCCTGTCTGATTTTCGTATGGGACCGCAGCCTGATGGTAGTGGTCTTTCCTTTGGAACTTCGATCATACTAGAATTGGCTTGCTTGATCTGGTTTGGAAAATTTTCTTTCGAGTCGGTGATAATTCTTCATCCTATTGCTATAGCCGCCTGGTTTGGCCTTTTTGTAACTGCGATGAATCTGCTTCCTATGGGGCAACTCGATGGTGGCCACGTAGTCTACGCTCTGTTTGGTCCCAAGGCTGCCAGATATGTCAGTTATGGTGTATTTGGAGTTCTGCTGCCTCTAGGTTATTTTACATGGCCTGGATGGATAATGTTTGCAGCGCTAACACTTATTATCGGTTTGAAACATCCACCACCAATTGACAGTTATACTCCGCCATCCGCTCAGGGGAGGGCGCTGGCATGGACCGCCATTGCGCTGTTTATTCTCACATTTGTGCCTACCCCTATTACAATTTTCTAGTTCATTTTCTTCATTATTGACAGGTTTTTAATGTTAGGTTACAGTTAGTTACAGAGACGATAGGCCACATGAAAAATATTTACGCTGAATCAAAAAATATGCTTGTAGGGCAAAAAGGCGTTTTAAACGCCGGGAATAAGACTGAGTCGGGTTTTCTTTTTTATTGGTGGCGCCACTCACCGATAACGGTGTGGTCTGCCCTGGATTTTTCAGGTTAACTGTTTTTCGTATACAGAAAACAAGACCCACCTTCATGAGACGGTGGGTTTTTTGTTTTTGGAGAAAGGGATCAAGCTGTGAAAGTTCTCAAAGCAATGTCAAAAGAATTACTGTCAGACCTCGAAACTCCTGTCTCAGCATATCTAAAACTTTGCGCATGCGAGGAAGTGTCTTTCTTGTTTGAAAGCAGTGAAAATGTTGAAACTATTGGGCGGTACTCGATCATCGCATGGGATCCTCTAGTCTCTGTGTCGTTGTCTGGAAATGGAACCGAGGTCACATCTTTTGGCCAAACTTCCTTATTCCCAACGGATGATTTCTTTCCAACCGCGCGTGATATTCTGCGCACGATCAATTGCGCCGATTTGCCCGGGCTTCCTTTTGTAGGATCATTTGCAGGATACATTGGTTATGACGCCGTAAGGTTGATCGAGAAACTACCCAAGGCCATCCCCACCGAACTCCCAACTGCGCAACTGTGCTATCCTGCAAGATTCGTAATATTCGATCACCTGTTGAGAACCATGACAGTTTGCGCAATTGGAGAGAACGATACTGAATGCGAGTTGAAGCTCGTTGATACTCGAAAAAGACTCGAACAAAAACTTTCTTTTGATGTTGGAGGAGGAAAGTTCTCGGTGTCTTGTCCCGCAAAAGATCGCTTCATGAAATCAGTGATGAAAGCAAAAGAGCATATAATCGCCGGCGATATATTTCAGGTTGTTCTTTCAGATCAAATCACAGGTGAGATCGATTTTAATCCTTTTGAGGTCTATAGGTGGATGCGAGTTAACAGTTCGTCTCCATATATGTTTTTCCTGAAATTCGGAGATCTTAGACTCTCCGGGGCTTCTCCCGAGACTCTGGTCAAGTTGGAGAACGGCAAAGTGCTGATCAGGCCCATTGCCGGGACAAGGGGGCGGTCATCCGATCCGGTCGAAGATAAGGCTTTGGAGAAGGAACTCCTGGAATCGGAAAAAGAGTGCGCTGAACATGTAATGCTGGTTGACTTGGCCAGAAACGATGTAGGCCGAGTCTGCCGTTATGGTTCGGTTCATGTTGATCCATTCATGATTGTGGAACGTTACAGTCATGTTATGCATATTGTTTCCCAGGTTACTGGCGATTTGCTGGAAGGTCTGGACGCATGGGACGCTTTTAGGGCCGGTTTCCCAGCAGGCACCGTTTCGGGAGCGCCAAAAATCAGAGCAATGGAAATTATTGATGACCTGGAAATTGAGCCAAGGGGACCTTATGGAGGGGCTGTAGGCTACTGGGGTCCTGGTCTCTTAATGGACACCTGCATAGCCATACGCATGATCCGATTTTACAAGAACAGGTTTGTCTTGCAGGCCGGCGCAGGTATTGTCGCTGATTCATCTCCAGTGTTCGAATACGAAGAGATAATGAGAAAGGCGGCGCATGGCATAGCTTCTATCAAGGCTGCGGCGGGAGTTTCGCAATGATTCTGATAATTGATAATTACGATTCGTTCACATTTAACGTAGCTCACGCGTTGGGAACACTCGGCAAGGAAGTCAAGGTTGTGAGAAATAATCACCTTGCTGTCGAGGAGATCGAAGACTTTTCCCCTGAAGCCATAGTAATATCTCCGGGGCCGGGCAGGCCTGAAGACTCAGGGATTACCTGTGAGGCGATAAGAGTTTACGCGGGTAAGATTCCAATCCTTGGGATCTGTCTGGGACATCAAGCAATAGGTCATGTTTTTGGCGCAACCGTGACCCGTGCCAAGCGCCCAGTTCATGGAAAAGTTTCCAAGATCTTTCATGATTCTTTAGGAATGTTTGTTGATTTACCAAATCCCTTTCCTGCAACCAGATACCATTCTTTGATCGTTCAGCGTGCCACGATAACAGAACCACTTGCTGTTACTGCGGAAACCTCAGACGGCGAGGTGATGGGAATCAGGAGTCTGGAAATGAAAATTGAAGGAGTTCAGTTTCATCCTGAGTCGATAGCGACAGAGCATGGCGCAAAGCTGTTCCAGAACTTTCTGGCTACTCATCTCGCAAAGGGAAATAAGATATGAGACTGCGAGGTTCCTTTGCGCCACCGGGTGACAAGTCGATTTCACATCGTGTAGCCCTGCTGTCGCTTCTTGCAAGAGGCGGATGCGAAGTTCGAAATTACTCTACAGCGGAAGACTGCATGACTTCTGTGAGGTCAGTCAAAATGCTTGGCGGTTCATCTGGTTTTAGTGGCGGGAGATTGAAGCTGGTAGGTTCCAAAGGACGTTTGGTGGACCGAGCCGACATTGACTGTCAAAATTCTGGAACCACCATGCGGCTACTCATGGGAATTCTGGCCGGTTCGAAAGGTCCATATGTCCTAACCGGCGACGATTCCTTGATGAGACGGCCCATGGAAAGAATTGCAAAACCATTGGTGAAGATGGGTGCGCAAATTTGTTGTAACGAAGGAGGGACCCCCCCTGTAAAAGTAACAGGGGGCGACCTTGTTGGCATTGACTATTTAATGCCGGTTGCGAGCGCCCAATTGAAGAGCGCAACACTACTTGCCGGTTTACAGGCGGATGGGGTGACCAGGGTTACCGAGCAAGTCAAGAGTCGAGATCATACTGAACTGATGCTCAGGCAATTTGGGGGCGATATCTTTTTGGAAGATGGCGCATGGGTTGTAAGGAAGTCGGATTTAGAACTGCCGGAATTCTTTGATGTCCCTGGTGATCCTTCTTCCGCTGCGTTTCTTATATGCGCCGCAGCCATGTTACCGGGGAGCGACATCGTGGCTGAAAGGATCTTGCTGAATGTCACCCGTTCAAAATTCCTGGACAAATTGACCAGTATGGGCGCTGAAATCAAGGTTGAACCTCAGGGGGATTACCCGGAACCCTGGGGCGCCGTTAGACTCGTTTACTCCCAAAGACTTTCCGCGTGCGAAGTTACTGCCGATGAATTGCCTCAGCTTATTGATGAAATCCCTATACTAGCTTTACTTGCGACTCAGTCCGATGGTGTTTCTGTTTTTCATCAGATTGGAGAATTGAGGATCAAGGAATCGGACCGAGTAGCCGCGCTGGTTTCGGAATTGGGTAAGATGGGGGCCAGACTCGAAATCAAGGACGACGACCTCTTGATTTATGGCCCGACTCCTTTGAAACCCGCTCGTGATTTGCAGAGTTTTGGAGACCACAGAATTGCGATGACGCTTGCAATTGCCTGTATGGTTGCGAACACAGCCATAAACATCGAGGACATTGGGTGTATTGCTGTGTCATTCCCAAATTTCCTGACTATTCTCGGAGAATTACGCCAATGAGAGTGTATTGCGTAATTGGCGATAATCGAGTGGTCAATTCTCAATCTCCCCGAATGCATAATTCTGTTTTTGCGGAACGCTTCCCTGATTCAAAGTATGTGGCCTTCAGTGTCGAGCAACGTAATCTCAGGGAAGCTGTCAAGGGGATCAAGGCCTTCGGAATTGCCGGCGCCAATGTAACTGTCCCACATAAAGAAGCGATCGCTCATTTTCTTGACGGGTTATCCAGTGAAGCTGAAACCATAGGAGCTGTAAACACAATTGTTCCTGACGCCGATACGCTGATCGGACACAATACGGATGTTGGCGGATTTAACGATTTGCTGGAGTTTGCCAATTTTTGCAGTGAGGGGTCCAATATCCTGGTTCTGGGCGCAGGCGGCGCTACAAGGGCTGTTCTAAGTTCTCTAATTGGTCGGGGCTCACACAAAGTATTTGTAGCTAACCGCACTTACGAAAAATGCCTGGTCTTAACTCAAAAACTTGGTGGAATCCCTATTTCTCTTGAACATACCTCAGATGTGTTACACGATGTAGATCTTCTGGTAAATACCACGAGTGTGTCAAGTTTTCAGGAAGCTTCAGGCATGACTGGTATAATGGGCATAGTGACGGACAGATTAAGAAGATTGAAACTGGTAATTGACATAAATTATGGAAGAGACACAAACATTTGGTCTGATATGGCGGCTTTGAACAAGGCGCGTTTCCTTGATGGACTGTACATGCTGGCGGCTCAGGGCAGAAGGAGCTACGAATTGTGGACAGGTCAAACAGTTCCTGTAAATGACTATCTCAGGCCGCTGGGTTTGTAAATGAATGGCAACATTTACATCACAGGTTTTATGGGAGTCGGCAAGTCCACAGTTGGAAAGGCCCTATCAAAATTATTGAAACGACCCCTGATAGATATGGATAAAGCAATTTCTAGGAGTAGTGGATTGTCTATCAGGTCTTATTTTAAGCAATTAGGGGAAGAAAGATTTAGAAGGGCTGAAACCGAACTGTTGAAAGATATTGCTTCGAACGAGAGGCTTGTCGTTGCGACAGGAGGCGGGCTTCCGGTAAATCCTGAGAATAGGGCTATCATGCGCTCCTCGGGTAAGGTTATCCATCTGGACATGCCGCTAGACGATTATTTTAGGCGGATGGGAAATGGATCGAATCTGTCCAGACCAAAGTGGACGGACAGGGATTCAGTCGAGGCCTTGTATAATCAACGGGCTCCGATGTACGAGGACTGTGATTACACAATCGATGTTTCCAGCAAGCTACCAGGTGATTGCGCCTGGGAAATCTGTGAACGGCTTCATGCTAATGAATCCATAGATGTTAAGTTAGGTTCCTCCATCCATGGCCTCAGTATTTCGTGGAGAGCTCCGGAGGAGCTTCGAGCGCTCATTGGGGCACGAAAGGTTTTTGTAGTCACTGACCGCAAGGTGGCAAGATTGCATCTCAGCCGATACGTTCCATTCATGGGTGGATCTACAGTTGTTACATTGCCAGTGGGCGAACGCAGCAAAAGCCTTAATACCGCTAAACGTCTTTATGAATCCATGCTCAAGGAAAACATAGGCAGAGACGACATTCTAATAGCTATCGGAGGAGGTGTGGTCACTGACCTCTGCGCGTTCGTGGCGTCGACGTACAAAAGGGCCATCCCCTTTATTCTTATTTCAACCTCCCTGGTAGGTTGTGTGGATGCAGCGATAGGCGGGAAAGCCGCTGTCGACCTAAACCAGGTTAAGAACCCGGTAGGATGTTTCAGCTCGCCATCGTCAGTGTTGCTTGATCTGCGCGCATTGTCCACTCTTCCTATATCCTGCAGATCAGAGGGTTTGGTAGAGGCTTACAAGACCGGACTGGCGGTCAACCCGGATTTGGCTAAGATTATTGAAAAGAACCTGGATGATCTCCTGCTCGGTGATGCGCTTCTGTTGGCCATGATCGTCAAACTGTCCGCTTCGGCAAAAGTGGAAATCGTTAACCAGGATTTTACGGAGAAAGGCCTTCGGCGTATTCTCAATTTTGGCCATACTTACGGACACGCGGTAGAAAGCTTCAATGACTATAAGGTAAGCCACGGAATGGCGGTGGCTGTTGGCATGATAGTCGCCATTTCGCTCTCTGAGAACCGTGGATTCCTGGACGACGAATTGTCCTCAAGGATACAAATGACTCTGAACAGATTCATCCGTGGAAATGTCAACCTGCCTAACGCGCAAGATGCGTGGGAGATAATGATGAATGACAAGAAAAATCGCAGCGGTAGGATAGGTTTTGTATTACTTGAGGGGTTGGGTTCTCCTCTGTTCGTGGAAGACGTTCAGCCTGACGAACTTACTCAGGCAATCCATGTTGTAAAGGGTTTGCTCAATGGGTAGCGTTTACGGCAGATGCTTCAAGGTATCGACTTTTGGGGAATCTCATGGTTTAGCGGTCGGAGTAATTGTAGACGGTGTTCCACCGGGGTTGGAGTTGGACAACCAAGTCATTCAATATGAATTGGACAAACGTAAACCAGGGACAGGCAAATTCGTTTCGCAGCGGCGGGAGCCCGACACCGTTGAGATACTGTCTGGAGTTGATGGGAATGGAAAGACCCTGGGGTCACCAATATGCATGGTTGTCAGGAACACGGATTCCAGGTCCAAAGATTATGAGTCCATTGCGGATATGTTCCGACCAGGGCATGCGGACTACACCTATTTTAGAAAATACGGGGTGGCGCCTCAACCGGGCGGTGGTCGCTCTTCGGGAAGGGAGACGGTTGCCAGGGTGGCTGCAGGGGCGTTGGCAAAGATAATTCTGGCCAAGATTGGCGTCAGCCTGGCCGCTTACACCGTCAGAATTGGAAGTGTCAGGGCTCAAAAGGTGGAAATCGGTTTTGCCATGGACAACCCGCTACGTTGTGCGGACCCGGATAAAGCGGAACAGATGCAGGCTGAGATTGCTAAGGCAATCTCGGATGGTGATTCCATCGGAGGCATAGTTGAAGTGATTGCGGATGGCGTCCAGCCGGGTCTCGGAGATCCTGTCTTCGATAAACTTGACGCAATGCTGGCGGCGGCCATGTTGTCGATAGGTGGAGTCAAGGGAATTGAATTTGGAGAAGGATTCCATGCGGCTCAATTGCGCGGGTCCGAAAACAATGATCAAATGCGATCAGAAGGATTTCTGTCCAATCATGCGGGAGGAATACTCGGCGGGATATCTACCGGTCAACCAATAGTGATGCGACTTGCTGTTAAACCTACGGCATCCATCTCAATTGAACAGCAAACGTTAGATACAGCCGGAAAGGCGTGTAGAATTTCCGTCAAAGGGAGGCACGATCCCTGCCTGTGCCCAAGGATTGCGCCAGTAGCGGAATCTATGGCGGCTATGACACTTGCTGACGCATGGCTCTTCAATAGAGCTTTTCAAGGAATATTTTCATGAAATTATATGTGATCAACGGACCGAATCTGAACAGGCTGGGAACAAGAGAGCCTGAACTCTACGGTAAAAAGACGCTGAAGGAAATAGAAGTTGAACTCATGCAACTTGGAGCCGAACTGGGAATTGAGATCAGGTGTTTTCAGTCCAATATCGAGGGTGAGATAGTTTCTCTGATGCAGGCGGCGAGTGATGAATCCGACGGGATTGTGTTGAACGCTGCGGCCTACACGCACACGAGTGTGGCCATCAGGGACGCAGTCCTGTGTTGTGCCGTTCCTGTTTTGGAGGTCCATTTGACTAATCCGAATGGACGGGAGTCGTTCAGGAAGGATTCTCTCCTCTCAGATGTGTGTAATGGTATCATTGCCGGATTTGGGTGGCGGTCATACTGCCTGGCGGTCCTTTGGTTCGGTAAATATTATCGAAATTCAGGTTGATTGAAGGCAACCCGGAAAACGAGGGAATAAAATCTTGACAACACTCTGCGACTGCTGTAAGAATGTTTTAACTTTATGCAAGGAACGGTTTATGGGTTCTCAGATTAATAATACCGCTAAGATCAACGTCGAGTTTAATAACGGCGTGTATTTTTATTTTTGGCGATATTATTATTCGTCTGTCTACCCGTTGCCGGAGGGCTATAGAGACTAAAAGAATTTAGACAGAAAGCAACAAGGCCATGGGTAGACAGCGAATCCGCCCATGGCCTTTTTTTATTTTGGGCCTTGGGCGTAAAACCCGAGGCCCTCTTCGTTTGTGAAAGGAGCGTTTCAGATGATTCAGACAAGCATACCGATGATCAAGGCGGTTTCTCCCGTTGCGCCTACAACGTTGAGTTGTCTTAGGCCACCCACGAGAAACGGTTTCACAAGCCGCGATTTTAAGGCGGAAGACTCGATCATCCGTGTAGGAGAAGCGGTAATAGGCGGAGGATCGTTCGCCGTTATAGCCGGTCCGTGCTCGGTAGAAACACTTCAGCAACTTGTTGACACGGCTTTCGCAGTCAAGGAATCCGGGGCTGTGATACTTCGCGGAGGGGCTTTCAAGCCTCGTACCAGTCCTTACAGTTTTCAGGGATTGGGCGAAGAAGGGCTGAAACTCCTGTCTCTCGCCAGAGAAATTACCGGTCTTCCTGTAGTGACTGAAGTCATGGACACTGCTGATGTTGAGCTTGTTGAAGATTATGCCGATATGCTCCAGGTAGGCGCCAGGAACGTGCAAAACTTCTCTTTGCTGAAGAAAGTCGGCAGGTGCCAAAAGCCCATAATCCTGAAAAGGGGGCTTATGACGACGATAGAGGAGTTCCTGTCCTCCGCCGAATACATTATGGCGGCTGGAAACCCCGAAGTGGTCCTCTGTGAACGTGGGATAAGGACTTTTGAAACGGCGACCAGAAACACTCTGGATTTGAGCGCTGTGTGTGTCTTGAAGGAGAGGACTCATTTACCGGTCATTGTGGACCCCAGTCATGCTGTTGGCTTGAGACGTTTTGTGCAACCCCTGGCGCGAGCTGCGGTGGCGGTTGGAGCCGATGGAGTCATGGTTGAGGTTCACTGCTCGCCTGAAACAGCTCTTTGTGACGGTGATCAATCTCTCCGTCCTGAAGATTTTTCCCATCTTATGAGGGATCTGGCGGTCATGGGGAAAGCCATGACCCTCCTGTCTTGATTAAGTGAACACTCCGTAACTGGAATCTGGAAAGAGGAATTGATGCGATTATCTGAATCCCAGAAAAATAATGAGGCTAATAGTGATTCGAATTTGATGCCTGACGCCTCAATTCAAGGAATCCGGGAAAAAATTGATAAAATCGACATGGATTTGCTGAGGCTTGTTAATGAAAGAGCGTTTCACGCTCTGAGCATAGCCGAATTGAGGAACTCAGCCAATGTTACGAATTTCTCACCGGACAGGGAACTATCTATTATAAAGGCGTTATGTGAATCAAACATTGGACCTTTGTCAAAGTCCGCTGTAGCAAATGTATTCTCTGAAATAATATCGGCCTGCAGAAGCGCCAAGCGCCCTCTTAGGGTCGCTTTCTTGGGGCCGGAGGGAACATTCAGTCATCTTGCGGCCCTACGGAGATTCGGTAATTCCGCTACGTACATTTCTCAATTCTCTATTGATGACATATTTGATGAGATTGAAAAAGGCGCGGCCGACGTTGGAATCGCACCGGTCGAAAACTCTACCGAAGGTTCTGTGAGCGCCACAATGGACCGGTTTATAGATTCAGACGTCAATATATGCGGAGAGATCTTTTCAAGAATACGCCACGTATTGATGTCCACGGAACCATCGCTGGAGACTGTGTCTGTTGTATATTCTCATCCGCAGGCTCTTAACCAGTGCAGGCGGTGGTTGAGAACCAATCTTCCATCAGTTTCTCTGGTTCCAGAGTCCAGCACGGCTGAGGCCGCTAGAATAGCCTTGTCCATTCCAGGGGCGGCTTCTGTGGGAAATGAAATTACAGCCACACGTAATGGCCTAAAAATACTCGCGAATGACATTCAGGACAGCGTCAGCAATACCACGCGTTTCCTGCTTCTCGGAAAAAACAAGAGTGCTCCGACCGCTTCCGATAAAACATCCCTACTTTTTTCTGCGGCGCACAAGCCGGGATCTTTGCACTCGGCCCTTGAACATTTTGCAAAGAGATCCGTTAATCTGACCCGTATCGAATCTCGACCGCGAAAAGACAGGAATTGGGAGTACTTTTTCTTTCTTGATGTGGAAGGTCACCAGGAATCTTCCATCGTAAGGGAAGCTATTGAAAGTTTGAGATCGGATGTGGAGTTCCTGAAAATACTTGGGTCATATCCCGTTGGTAATGTTGAATCAACTGATTCCTAGTCAGTTACTGAGAAAGTATTTGTTGACATCATGAGTTCAAGAGTTTTTGATAAATCCAATATCTGTGTTATCGGCGGAAAAGGCCGCATGGGACGTTGGTTTGAGGCCCGTTTCAGAGAAGCGGGCATGAAGCCGATGGTTTTGGATCTCGAAGATTTCCCTGTGTCGGAAGAGGTCCTTCAATCATTTGACATCATTTTTCTGGCTGTGCCAATCGGCGCGGTGGAAGATGTTATGGTGTCAATTGGTCAATACTTGAGCCCTGATTCGGTAGTTATGGACATTACATCCATCAAGATCAAACCATTAAATTCTATGCTCAAGCATTCCCGAAGTGAAGTGATAGGTTCTCATCCCCTCTTTGGTCCTTCCGCCAAATCCTTTGCCGGCCAGACGGTATTCTTATGCCCAGAGAGGACGAGCCTATGGATGGCGCCTGTTAGGGCTTTCTTGGAGGCCAGAGGGGCCAAAGTAGTGGAAATTGACGGGGAAAAGCACGACAGACTAATGGCGTGTTTTCAAACCTTGAGACATTTGATGCTGACGGCCCTTGGAAGAACTCTTATCGATATCGATATTGAACCTGAGATTGCCACAGTTTTTACGGGACCCTGGTTTGGTCGTTTGCTTGAAATGTTACGGCATCAATCTCTACAACCGGCGGAGCTATATGCTGATCTTGCAATCGAAAACGGGTTTGTCCCCGAGACACTTGAAGTTTTTCGGAACAATTTTAGTGAGCTGGCCGCTTTTGTGTCCAATCGAGATAAATCAGGACTTTTAAATTTAATAGATGAAGTAGCCCAAACCTGCTCGAATGATGGAAAACTTTCCGAAGATCGCTTTTGGGGTTGGTGGCGCGACATGGGAGGAGATTCGCGGCATCCGGACGTCTGACTCAAAGACCGAAACAATAAGACTACAGAAGGCCGTGAATCGAAATTCCACATGATTCACGGCCTTTTTATTTTATGAAATTAAAGAATGGAGGCAAAAATGATTCAGGAATCTATTGAAAAGGCGGTATCGGGAATAAATATCCCTGAGGCCCAAATGATTGAGACTATGGAAGAGATCATGGAAGGAAAGGCGACTCAAGCCCAGATTGGCGCTCTACTGGTAGCGTTACGAATGAAGGGTGAGACCGTGGACGAGATAACCGGCGCTGCACGGGTAATGCGATCCAAGAGCGCTCAGATACCTTACGAGCTCAAGGATGGTGAATTTCTTATAGACACCTGCGGAACGGGGGGGGACTGCTCAAACACCTTCAACGTGTCCACTACGGCGGCCTTTGTGGCTGCAGGCGCTGGGGTAAAGGTTGCGAAGCATGGAAATAGGTCGGTCTCGAGCAAGTGCGGAAGCGCAGACTTGATGGAAGCTCTTGGGTTGCCTTTGGATCTTACGCCTGAACAGGTCGCCCTGTGCATACAGGAGGTTGGTATAGGTTTTTTGTTCGCCCCTGTGATGCACAAAGCGATGAAGCATGCTATAGGACCACGTCGGGAGATTGGGTTACGCACTATTTTTAATCTTCTGGGGCCTCTGACTAACCCAGCCGGGGCTCAGGTTCAGGTCATGGGGGTCTATGACGATCAGATGGTTGAACCACTTACTCATGTGATTGCCCGCCTGGGCGTTAAGAAAGCTTTTGTAGTGCATGGCCACGGGGGACTCGATGAAATAAGCCTAAGCGGTCCAACTCGTATGGGGACGGCCCAGGACGGCGAGGTCTCCTTCAGCTACATGGATCCTTCAGATTTTGGAGTCCAAGCCAGACCTTCCTTTGGGATTGCAGGTGGCAACGCAAAAGAAAATGCGGAGCTGACAAGGTCCGTTCTCAACGGAGATCCTGGTGAGCACAGAGACATGTCGCTTGTTAACGCCGCTGCCGCGCTGGTAGCCGCTGAAAGGGCGGCGACATTCATAGAGGGCATGTCTCTCGCAGCCTATTCAATCGATTCAGGGGCAGCCAGGAGAAAATTGGAACATCTTATCAAATTCGCCCGCCTGCTCAAGGACGGAGGGCACTAAATTGGAAACATCGACAGAATGTTTTCTGGACCGGGTGGTTCAATATAAACGCAAGGAAATAAACGATCTCAAGTGCATTGGGCTCAAGAAACTACGAGAACTCGCGGAAGCGGCTACGTGTCCCAAAGATTTTCTGTTGAGCGTTAGGACCAAGGCAGTCACTCCGATAATTGCGGAAATTAAGAAAGCGGCGCCTTCCTGGGGAACTTTGCGTAAGGAAGTTGATGTTGTGGGCCTGGCGAAAACATATGAATCTAATGGCGCTGCGGCAATCTCAGTCCTAACGGATATGACCTTTTTTGGAGGCTGTATGGAAGACCTTGCGTCGGTTAGTTCTGAAGTCGCCATTCCTGTCTTGAGAAAAGATTTTATGATGAGTGTTGAACAACTGTGCCAGGCCAGGGCGGCTGGAGCTGACGCTGTTCTTCTCATTGTAGCCGCTCTGGATGAAGGGGAGTTGAGCGATCTTTACAATGCTTCAAGAGAATTGGGCATGACCCCACTTTTGGAAGTTCATGACGAAAAGGAGTTAAACAGGGCTCTTTGTTTAAATCCTGAGATCATCGGAATCAACAACCGTAATCTTAAAACACTACAGGTCGATATAGGAGTTTCCGAGGCGCTAAGACGGAAGATTCCTGAGGATGTAACAGTTGTGGCGGAGAGCGGGGTCTCAAGTCCCACTGATATCAAGAGACTCCTGGCCGCGGGTATTGATGGCTTTCTTGTCGGAACAAGCCTCATGAAGTCCTATGATCCCGGCACGACGCTTCTTTCTTTTGTCAACACAGGGAGGGCATGATGGTACGTGTGAAGATTTGTGGAATCACCAATAAGGAGGACGCTCTGTGCGCTTTTACCGCAGGCGCTGATGCCCTCGGTTTTGTCTTTGCCACAAGTCCGAGGAGGGTTTCTCTTGATCAGGCTTTTGAGATCATAAGGCTCGTGCCTCCTTTTGTACAGACGGTAGGTGTTTTTGCAGATAGTGAAATTGAGGAAGTTATCTTTTTTCGAAACCACTTGAAACTTGATCTGATTCAATTGAGTGGCAATGAAGATAACGATTATGTTAGAGCGATCGGGCCACGCGTGATCAAGTCGGTGCACGTGACCAATGGGACTGAGCCGGTTCTTGATGAGCATGAGTCCGCAACGATACTTTTTGATACTTCATGCAGGGGATTAAAGGGAGGAACGGGCACGACCTTCGACTGGGGACTAGCGGCTAAAGCCGCTGTTTCTAGACCCGTAATTCTTGCGGGAGGACTCACTCCCGAGAATGTAGTTGACGCAATTACCAAAGTCAGACCCTACGCAGTGGATGTTTCTACTGGAGTCGAAATAAAACCGGGCAGGAAAGATCATGAGAAAATTAAGTGTTTTATACAAAGAGCTAAGACAGCAGGTTTTGATGCCTGACAACAGGGGTTATTTCGGGAGGTTTGGAGGACGTTTCGTCCCGGAAACCTTGATGCCGGCGCTGGAGGAGCTTACAGAGGTTTATAACAGGATAAAAGAAGATGAAACCTTCCAGTCGGAGTTAAACAGCCTCCTCAAAAACTACGCAGGCAGGGAAACCCCTTTATATTACGCGCGGCGTTTTTCCGAAAGCCTTGGAGGGGCACGGATTTTCCTAAAACGTGAAGACCTCACACACACTGGAGCGCATAAGATCAACAATGCTCTTGGTCAGGTCCTGTTGGCGTTGAAGATGGGGAAAACCCGAATAATCGCCGAAACAGGTGCAGGACAGCATGGCGTGGCGACCGCTACAGCCGCAGCGCTAATGGGGCTGGAATGTGTTGTCTATATGGGTAGTCTTGATATTGAGAGGCAGGCCCTCAATGTGACGCGTATGAAGATGCTTGGGGCCACGGTTGTGCCGGTCAATGACGGTAGCTGTTCGCTGAAAGATTCGGTCAACGCGGCCATACGTGACTGGGTTACAAATGTCAAGAATACACACTATATAATCGGGTCAGTAATCGGACCACATCCTTATCCTCTTATTGTGAGGGACTTTCAGTCCGTTATAGGCAAAGAAGCCCGGAAGCAGATGCTCGAACAGGCCAAGAAGCTTCCCGATGTTGCTATGGCGTGCGTGGGAGCGGGGAGTAACGCTATTGGTCTCTTTCACGCATTTCTGGATGATCCGGTTCGTCTGATCGGGGTCGAAGCCGCTGGTTACGGTCTTGACACCGGACGTCATGCGGCCAGTTTGTGCGAGGGAAGTCCCGGAGTCCTTCACGGTGCGATGCTATACCTCTTGCAGGATGAAAACGGGCAAATCACCGAAGCCCACTCAATAGCTGCGGGCCTCGATTATCCCGGCGTGGGCCCTGAACACGGAATGTTGAAGGACACGAACAGAGTCACTTACGTTTCAGTAACGGATAGGGAGGCAGTTAAGGGCTTTATGGATCTTGCGAGGATGGAAGGGATCATTCCTGCGCTTGAAAGCGCTCACGCCATAGCTTATCTGGGGAAATTCGCAGGGACCATGACCAGAGATGAGACAATTCTGGTTTGTCTTTCAGGCCGTGGAGACAAGGATGTGGCTCAGGTTTCGGATTATTTGGAAATAAATCAAGTTGATTAACAGATATATCAACCCCCTAATTAGTTTTTTCAGGGGGTCAGGAGTAGTGGTTATGGTTTCGAAAATTACTTCAGGTTTTGAAAAGGCTTCGAAGGCAAACAGGGCGGCCTACATTCCTTTCATAATGGGGGGATTCCCCAACAAGGGAACATTTGTGAGTTTGCTTAAAACCCTTGATGATGGTGGCGCGGATATCATAGAGATAGGCATCCCGTTTTCCGACCCACTTGCTGATGGACCAACGATACAGAAGGCGGGACAGATAGCGCTAGAACAAGGCGCTAATCTTGTGAATATAATTCAAACGCTTCGCGAGGAGGATTTGCCTCTACGTGCGCCCTTGGTTCTAATGAGCTACTGGAACCCGATACTCAGGATGGGAATAGAGAAGTTTGGCAATGAAACAAAGGCTTCGAATGTCTCAGGGGTCATTATTCCTGACTTGCCTCCGGAAGAGGCCGGACAATGGATTGAGATTGCGGAGACCTATGGAATTGACACAATCTTCATGGTGGCGCCGACGACCACAGCGACGAGACTGGAGAGCATCGTCAACTTATCTAAGGGTTTTGTTTATGTGGTTTCCATGACGGGTGTCACGGGTAGCGCATTGGTGGTCGGGCAGGAGTTACTCGACACCATTGCTAATGTTAAGAGAATTTCATCGCTGCCTGTAGCGGTAGGTTTTGGCGTGTCAAACCCGGATCAGGCCGCCTCTCTTTCCAAAGTCGCTGATGGAGTCATAGTTGGAAGCGCTTTAATCAAGAAATGCCTGGATGCCCCCGACTATGACCGGGTAATTGATGATGTTGGGGCCTTTTCCAGAGGTATAATGAAACGATTGGGCAAGAATGGATCAAACCTCCATGAAAATGTCCGCCAATGTTGACAGGAGGCCATCCCTTGTTTTATTTTGATTGTTGGT
>Ga0194044_10000486_pt1 | contig 19488 bp, 16 predicted proteins | sample JunL4417m_MetaG_FD_155460 | JGI IMG/M metagenome (GOLD analysis project Ga0194044, IMG submission 155460) | Anoxic zone freshwater microbial communities from boreal shield lake in IISD Experimental Lakes Area, Ontario, Canada - Jun2016-L442-17m | ecosystem: Environmental > Aquatic > Freshwater...
ATGAACTGGTGCCTTCCTTGCGCATTAACATCTTTGCGTTAGCTGTAACTGTGTAATCATCAAGAATTCTTACTAGAACATTGGCCATTACAGATTTACCGTTTTGACCTCCGCCGTAGCAAAAATGAATCACTTCTTGCCTAATAACTCCGGTTATTCCATAGCCAAAAGCTGCTTGCATGTAGCGCACCGTCTCAGCATCACCCTTAAACGTCTCAAGCATGAATTTCTCCCAAAGTGGTGCCTTGGCTTCTCGATCAAAATTGGCCTGTACTTGTCGCGTGATGTACATCTTTGGGTCGGGAGCTAACAATGTGCCCGTTTTAAGATTTATGACCCCATTTGCGCTGCCAAGCAGCATTCCATCGTAGTCAAGATCATCCGTTCCGGATAAGCTCATGCCACTCTCTGAGATTGAGGCCATGACCATGTCATTACGCTTGCCATTGTTAAGAACTTGGCGGGCATTTGACAGTATGTGAACCCTATCCGGGTCTTGAGGGTTGCTTGCAAATGCCTCACCAGCCAATTTTGCAATTTCCTTAGTCGCCTCTTTGGCGGCAATATCTTCTTCTTTTGCAAGACACCATTCCCAAACGGTCCCGTTCCATTTAAGCCAGCGCTTTCTTGAATGTACGTAAATCATCCTATCAAGGAACATACGGGCAAATACTTTACCGTTATAGATGTCCCCATAACGTTCTGATTGGGCACTTTGCTTGACTTCACCCGTTAGAAGATCAACTTGCATACCACCTACAGTTTTGATTTGAAAGCCTTTATCAACGGCACCTTTGATCATGTGCGAAATGTCATTAAAGTCATTTCGCCAATTGGGCCTTCTTTCGTCGACTGGGATTGACAGCATGAACTGCTCGCATTCTGAACGAGCTTCTTGCACAGATTTACCTTCGCTGATTAGCTTAGCGGTTATCTTGAGCATTTGATCGTGGTAATGCGCGCCACTACGAATGATTGCTTGCTGCTCAGTTATATCCACACCACCACCCAATGAGCCAAATGGATCCTGATTGATCTGTAATGATGACTGGAGCATCTCCGCACTAGAGCCGTTCATAATGAAATCGCCATTTAACGCTAAGGCATCAATCATCTCCTCTAGGCTATACCTTCGATCTGGCTTGAACTCGACCAAGGAATGTCTAAACGGCGGATCACTTTTGGTGTTAACAGCGTTAGGTAGCCTTACATAACGTACTGGGTTGTTGCCATTTTGATCGTTATTGTTGACATAGCTATTGCGACTAATTTCCTGCAGCAATCGACTTCCTAAATCAGCATCTGTAATTGGTTTATCCAAGATAAAACCAATTTGGTAGTTACCTTCAGATGTCTCAAGCATCCAGCTAGGTGAGATAGAAACCGCATTTACATCATCAAGTACGACAACATGCATCTCCTTCATAGTGCTCTTGCGGCGAGCTGGCGCATCTTGAGCGAATAAGGAAACACTGAAATATGCATTTGAATCTGCATAGTTCCGGCAAGCGTGAATTGACGTGCGCCTTCCACCCCATTCTTTAGCTTCATTTGGTTTGGCTGTAAAACTAGTTACCCATGCGCAGAGAGATTCTGACGGGTTATTGAAAACTGCTTGTAAAAAATCCTGGTTAGAAATGGAAATACCCATAATCGTCCTTTCAAAGACAATAAGTGGCCTATCGGCCTGTTAGGGTTGCGCTTGTTTTTTGGATTGACGGTTGTCTCTCACGCACTCAGTGCGCCGACAACAAAACTAAAAGAAGCAATACATCCTTTGCTTCAGTGGCTTGGTCAGCATATGCAACTATTTATGCTGACAACTTGGGCGCCGTCATGGCCCTCACCTTTAATGCCTGCGCTTATCCCAGACATCTAGAGCACGTTTTATGTGGAATCTCACCACAAAGCACTGCCTGCTTGCTGGCCCATCTGCACTGAGCCGCTAAATCTAAAACACTTCCTACCTCCTCATACTTTCCACTACATATTTATGACGGAGATCCGCCCTAAACTTGAAAATATATTTCACTTTTCCTCAGGGTCATCGGATCTACCGCTGTAGAACGCATCCTCGTTACCTAATACCTTGACCGTTAGCGTGCGCTTGTAGCCGTCCTTGGACTGTTTCGCATTACCCGCAGCGTTCCCTCCAGCCTCATTCTCCAAGTCGTGTATACGCTTTTGAACGGACTCGTATGCTGCAAAACAACACTTTCGGGCCTCATCCTTATTCTTCTGGCTATCCGCGCAACCATCAATCTTGATGATGTTGTTGGTAATAAGCTCAAGGATTTGATGCTTGGGAGTGCTTTTAAGTCGAAATTTTGATGCGTGGTCGAACGCTGTTTTGGCAATCTTCATCGCCAGGCTGGTTTTGCCACGCTCCCTTAGGTAGTCGGCCTGTTCTTTGATGCCCTGCGCCTGATTATGAGCCTCACTCATCTGGAAGCGCTTGGTCTAGCGCCTTGTTTAGGGCCTCGTACTTTTTGGCCAGTGAGTGCCCGTCGCCGTAGCCACGGCTAATAGACGCCTTACCCCAGCCGCCAATGGATTCAGACAAATACTCCGGAGTTCCAGCCTGATCAAGCAAGGTCTTGACGGTATGGCGTGCCGAGTACAGGGTCTTTTTCATACCAAGCGATTTGATGTATCGGCTGGTTGCACCGCTAACATTATCTCCAAGCACCTCGTTGCCGTCGCAGTACCTTGGAAATACCACGTCATAGGTATGTGCCTCTAAATACTGACCCAGAACTTTGGCCGCAGCAGGAATAAGCGGGACCTTGCGAACACTATTTTTAGTCTTTAGAGTGCGGTCGCCGTACTCTACCAGATCAAAGTGTGGGTACTCATCATCAAGGCAAATATCTTCACGTCGCAATCCAGCGGCCTCAGCGGGGCGAACGCCAGTTAGGCAGCAGATCAGAACCAGAACACGAATCTCGTCACCCTTCGCGATACAGCTCGCGATTAACTGACGGTATTCAACTAGAGTAAAGGGCTTGCGTGCAATGCTGTCTTTGCCTTTTTTAGGAATGGTCAGCCTTTCAAACTCGTTGCTAATCTTCAAGGACTTTTCTTTGATCACGCTATTAATTACCGCGCGAATGGTCTTGAGCTCGCGCTCTATGGTTGTGGTCTTGACCGATGCAAGGCGATGCTTAACGTATCGCTTTGCCATGTCCCTGGTGACATCGGCTAGCGGGATGTCACCGTCGGTGACCGAGTAGATATTCTTCCAGCGCTTGAGGGTGCCTTTCTTAAACTTATCTGACAATCCATGCTGGTGATTTTCAAAGTAGATACCTGGGGATTGCGATAAAAGAATTGGCATCGGCCTGGTTAAGAGCTGCTCGGCAAGCTCGTCTATCTTGGTCATCATGCCGGCCTGCCTTTTATCACGCAGGTAGTCTTCTATGTAATCTAGGTGCGGGTACTCGTACATGCCCTCTGGCACCCTGGCTGGGGTTGTACCCGCGCCCGGCAATACTCCGTGACTAGCCAGCAATGCGACCGCTTGTTCTTGAATTTGGGATGCCGTGCCACCCTCACCACTCCTAAGCGCCCTAAAGTGCTGGTCGTAGTGACGTGCCAGTCGATCAACCTCAACGAGCATCTGTGAGTGAATAGTGGGTAGTTTGTGGCGAACGATCTTCTTGCCGCCATAAAAGCGTTGCAGGGCCCTGGGCACAGAGCGCTGGAAGTAATGCTGCCCGTTGTTGTTAAAATAGTATTTGAGTTTCACAGTGATATTCTGCGTGGAAATTAATAGCATGCCAACCTCTACATAAAACTACATAAATTCCGTAGAGGAATGGCTGTTAAACTCTTGATTTATATAGGGGCTGAGGAAGTGTTAAGGACTCTTCCTGGGCACCAAATACTCTTACTAGAGCTTATATGGGGGCAACATCCTAGAAAGCAAGCCCTAATAAAATCCATTCATAATGGCTATCTTAGTGGGAATTAACATCAAATCTCAGTATTTTTAAGAAAGCCAAGTGAATTCAGCTCTACTAAAAAAACCCGGTAAGCAAGGCAAGCCTATTAGCCTCTTTTCTGCTACCGCACTAGGTATTGGCGGAATGATGGGAGCTGGCCTCTTTTCTCTGCTGGGAACCGCTGCCATGCATGCAGGTAGCCACATTCCCTTAGCCTTTTTGCTCGGCTCACTTGCTGCATCCTTTTCTGTCTACTCCTATGCAAAATTAGGGGCAACCTTTCCAAGTAGCGGCGGAGCAGCCACCTTTACAGTAATGAGTTTTGGTCCAGGCGTTATTTCTGGTGGGCTCAATATCTTTCAATACATTGCGTATTTGATTGCAGCAGCACTATATGCGGCAGGCTTTTCTGAATACGCTAACACCCTTCTAGGCGGGGGACTCTCTCCGCTTGAAGTCAAGATCGTAGGTGCAGGAATTGTGATTATTTGTGCTGGCATTAATTTACTGGGCACTGATATCGTTGGTCGCGCTGAAACTCTGGCGATTGGCTTTGTAACAATTGCCCTGCTTCTTTTTTCAGTAAAAGGTATCCATATTGCCGATACCACCAGTTTCAGAATGTCCGGCGGCTCTATTGATGGCATTGCAATTGCTACCGGGATTCTTTATATTAATTACCAAGGCTTTGGCGTAGTAACGAACTCTTCCAATGCAATGGTAGCGCCTCGACGAGAGTTGCCGTTGGCCATGTTCTCCGCCTTGATCTTGGTAACCATTGCTTACTTCTTAGTCAGTACTGCAACCGTATTGCTCATGCCTCCGCCAGAAATTCTGAAATTTAATGGGCATGTATTAGCTGATGCTGCGCAAATCGTTGCTGGCAAAACGGGTTTTGTGATCATTGGCGCATCCGCTCTGCTTGCTTGTGCTGCCGCCTTGAATGCCACTATTTTTGCCGCATCTAATATTGCAGCAGATATGGCTCGCAAAGGTTCAATTTCAAAAACCTTAGCGACCACAGTATTGAAGACGCAAGGTCGCGCCTTAACAGCTTCAGCCTGCATGGTAATTGTTTTGGTTTTGGTATTTCCACTTGCTGTTGTAGGTCAAATGGCAAGCCTCGCATTTTTACTGGTTTATGCTGCCGTCACTTTTGGCCACTTGAGAGTTCGCAATCAAACTGGTGCCAAACAATGGCTTCTTTGGTCAGCCATCATTGTTAATCTAGGTTTATTTGCTGCATTATTTATCAATGTAGTAAAAACTGCGCCGGGCAGCGCTATTTCCTTAGTATGCGCACTAGGTGGATCTTTCTTATTTGAAGCGATATCGAGGATGCATCATCGTAGAAGTAGCAGCGCAGTCAATTCGGACTAAATACCCATCGAGCGTTGCAGTATCTTTGACTTCATTTCATCCCAGAGGCTTTCAAAATCCTCTGTTTTCGCTTCCGATAGGTGAATAGGCTTAAAGAGTCCGCCAAAGACAATGGAACTCTTCTTTACAAGCGTCTTATCAAACTCTGTCAAACCAATTGGCTTATCGTCCATATCCCGGGTAAGCTCTGCTGAGCAGACAAGGGCATCGTCATCATCTCGATCCACCACGGCAAACTCAATATATTGCTGATTCTTCTCAACAATCACTAAAGTTCCACGCGCATAAGTAACGGCATCATGTTGTTGGACGATATAAGCTAAGAACTGATTCTCTTCTTCCGACTCCATCGCAAGATCATCAATAAAAAAGAGATACTGATCGCCCTCTCCGTTTACCAATGTAAATACCTTTGGAATGACCCCATGGCCTAAAGCGAGGTTGCGGTAATAAGAAGCAATTTCTATTGCTAGATTCTCAGAAAATAAATGCATAGTGATCGGAAAAGATGAGTAGGGTTTAGGTTAAATGCTTCTTCAAGAAGTCGAGGGTGCGATCCCAGGCTAATTTTGCAGCGTCTGCATCATACTTCAGAGGTGGCATACCACGAGAGTCTGACTTCGGGTTAGCAAATGCATGCTTAGTATCGTAACGATGAAACTCGTAGTTCACTCCAGCATGTTTGAGCTTTTCCTCTAATTGATCAACTCCAGCAGCTGCAAAGAATTCATCATGCAAGGCCCAGTGAGCCAGCATGGGCTTTGAAATCGCTTCAGCATTCACATACTCCAGAGGGGGATTGCCGTACCAAACAATGCTGGCATCTAACTCAGGCACATTACAGGCTGCAAGAATAGTTAAAGCGCCGCCCATACAAAATCCAGTCACAGCAACTTTGCTACTTCCGGTTGCCTTGAGGTATTGAACTGCGCCGCGGACATCCTGACTAGCGGCATCACCGAAATTGAGGTCATTCATAAGGTGCTCGGCCTCATTAGCTTCTAATGCCAGCTTACCTCGATACAAATCAGGCACCAGAGCGCGATACCCCGCTTTTGCCAAGCGATCTGCCACCGACATCACCTCATCATCCAGGCCCCACCACTCCTGAAGTACCACAACCCCAGGTGCGTTAGCACTGTTGGCGGGCTCTGCTAAATAGCCATCTACCGTTTTGCCATCTGGCCTTGTAAATTGAATCATGCCTATTCCTTTATGCGTGTTTCGTATCTGAATGAATATATCCTACCAGCCAAAATGTCAACAAGCCACATACTGCAGCCCCATAGCCAACTAAGTTGTAGTGTTGCATCATGCCATCCGGTCCAATGGTCACAATCATTCCTGCCACTACCGAGGCAATACCCGAGGCTAGCATTTGCACTGAACCAATGAGGCTCATAAAAGTACCTCGTATCTTGGGCTCCACTACCTGACTGATCATTGCCATCGCAGGTATCATGCGACCCGAAACCAAGACGAAGAATGCAGTGGAATTAATCAACACAATCCACAAAGGGGTTACAGGCAAATTGGTAGTCACAATCAAGGGAATTAAACTGATGATGGCCAGTACTTTAAAAACGGTTACCTTGCCATAACGATCGGCCATATGCCCAATAAACCGTGAGCTCATCAGCGTTGCTACACCTCCACATAAATAGATGAGGGAGATATACGAATTGTTAATACCGACATTCGTAGTGAAGTACAGGGCGATATAGGGGATCACTGAAAACCCCGTAATCATGATCAGAGCCATAAACAAGAAGGCTTTCAGATTTTGTGGGGCGCGCATGATTTTTAGAATCTGACTTAAGCGACTACCTTCATGCATATGATCCAAGTGCCCTGCTATCTTGGGAATATGTCGATAGCCAATATATAAAATCAGTGTCGAAATTAATCCGATAAACAGAAAGGGTGCACGCCAACCCAAAGAAGTAATGTGGTTAGCTAGAAATAAACTCAGTGGTACACCAGCAACTGTCGATACTGAGAAAGCAGCCATGACGGTTCCCAAAGCTTTGCCTCTGCGCTCAAATGGAATTGAATCCGCCACGATGGTTTGCACTAAAGATCCCAGTATTCCACCAAATGCACCCGCAAATGCCCGAGCAATAAATAGTGTTTCGTAACTTGGCGCAAAGGCACACGCAAGTGTGGCAATAATGAAAAAGGCATATAAACTTAATAACAGTTGTCTACGTTCAAATCGATCGATGTAATACGTGGCAAAAATCCCTGCTGCAGCAGCCGCAAAGGTATAAGAGGATAGTAGGAGTCCGAATTGATGCGTATTGATATTGAACACCCGAATAAATTCAGGACCCAAAGGCATCATGATCATAAAATCCAGAATGTGCGTGAACTGTATTCCAGCTAAGGAAAATAGAAAATATCGCTCGCGCTTTTTAGTTTCTGGGCTATGGGGGATATTGTTCAAAGCTTGCTTTACATAATTGGAGGGATATGACATTATCAACGCCAAGACCAAAGTTTGTATTGCCTAGATAATTGAACTCAATATGACCCCCGCCAGCTCTGATTTTGTATTGCTCCCCCTTCTCATAGACATTGTTTACGGGGTAGTTGCCTTAATTTTCATTCTGATGTTTCATGGTGGCAGCATTAACTTTATAGTGATGCGGTTTGAGCGCCTCACAACAAACAATTTGAAACTGCGCCAATTCCACCGGGTCTTCTTTCACTTCTATTCCGCTTTTATTTTCATTGCCTTGATTCATATTTCTGAAATCGTGATTTGGGGCTTTTATATATTTCAACTCAAGCTCATTCCAAGCTTGGTTGACTCCATCATATTTGCCGGCAGCTGTTACACCACGGTTGGCTTCATCCCCGATATCCTTCCCAGCGGATGGAAGAGTCTCGCCTTTTTTATCTCCTTTACAGGGCTATTCACCCTAGCCTGGACAACCTCGGCCATGATTATCCTGACGGGCACCTATAAAACGGCCTACAAGGAAAGGTATGGTCGCCATACCGAGAAAAGTAATCCACCATCTTAAAAAATCTGTAATTTTGGGAAATCAGGAGTATTATTAGGGTATACCCTTAAAGGAGCTCCAAAATGGCACATTCCAACTCAGTACAGTTTCACCAGACACCAGTCTTTAGTTTTAAGCCTTTATTCGCTATTAGAGACTTTTTTGCCCTGATTTCCGCCGCTTGGGCAGAAGCCAAGGTAATGGAACAGAAAAGTCACAAAAACAGCGCAAATTGGTAATTAAACGCTGATTTAAAGCTAAATTTAGCTGTTTTTAGCTGAATTTGAATCAAAAGCCCTAGAGCACCGCTCTGGGGCTTTTTTATTGGGCGTTTGGCTATGATTTCTTGAGGTAATAGCCATACACGCAGCGATTTCCACCTCTAGAAGGATCGTGTGTATCTTGAATGATTCCATCAACAATCGTTGTTAAATGCTTGGAAACTTTCACAATTAATACACCTGCTGGCAGCTCATTGGGTCTCAGATGAACCTGACAACCGGCCCCGATTTTCATGGTTGGCACCCACTCAAATCCCAAACCTAAAATGTAATCGTGAAAGACATTGCGATGATTACCATTGCGAGGGGATGAGCCTTTACTATTTAAGCGTTTTGCCAGACGATCATTTCGGAACTCGGCATAGTCGGCATTGGCCTTGCGTAGATCTTCATACACCTGCATATAAGGAAGATTAGCGGCAATGGCAATAGACCGAACCACACAATCTCCGGCGCCACCCTTAAACCCAGCCTGGCCTCTCCCTCCATCATTCATCTGGAAGGCGAAAGATTGATTGGGGCGGGAAAAAGGATTTAGAAAACTAAACATAGTGCGCATAGTGTAGCGACTAAAAAAAATGGATTTGCTTTGTCGGCAAATCCTTTCTTAGTTGAGGCTTAGTTACTGTTGGACCTGAATTACTGAGCGCCAGCCTTTTTCACTTCTAAGCGCCAAGCATGCAGCAGTGGCTCTGTATAACCGTTAGGTTGCTCAAGACCTTTGAAAATTAAATCACTTGCTGCTTTGTAAGCATAAGAATCTTTGTAATTGGGCATCATTGGCTTGTACAAAGAATCCCCAGCATTCTGACTATCTACTACCTTAGCCATGCGCTGCAAAGTTTCATTTACCTGGTCTGCTGTCACGATGCCGTTCAGTAGCCAGTTTGCAATATGCTGACTAGAGATACGCAAAGTCGCGCGGTCTTCCATCAAGCCTACGTTATGAATATCAGGCACCTTAGAACAACCAACACCTTGGTCAATCCAGCGAACCACATAACCTAAGATACCTTGGCAGTTGTTATCTAGCTCTTGTTGAATTTCTTCTTTAGACCAATTTGCCTTCTCAACTACCGGAATAGTTAACAAGTCATTGATCAAGGCTTCAGCTTCAGCAGCAGTATCGAGTTTTTCCATTTCTTTTTGGAGCTCAGCCACGTTGACTTGGTGATAGTGAAGTGCATGTAAGGTAGCAGCAGTTGGTGATGGTACCCAGGCCGTATTAGCGCCCGCTTTAGGATGAACAATCTTTTGCTCAACCATGGCCTTCATCAGGTCTGGCATTGCCCACATGCCTTTACCAATCTGAGCACGGCCACGCAATCCACAATCCAATCCAGCAAAGACATTACGACGCTCATAGGCAGACAACCATTTACTGGTTTTCATATCACCCTTGCGCATCATTGGACCTGCATACATTGCTGTGTGCATTTCATCACCAGTACGATCCAAGAAGCCCGTGTTAATAAAGGCAACGCGTGCACCAGCAGCAGCAATTGCCGCCTTAATATTGGCACTCATGCGACGCTCTTCGTCCATGATGCCTAATTTCACGGTATCTGCTGGTAAGCCCAGTAATTTCTCTACTCGACCGAAGAGCTCACCTGCAAAAGCCACTTCTTCTGGGCTATGCATTTTTGGCTTAACAATATAGACAGATCCCTTGCGAGTATTGCCGATCGCTTGGCTAGCTGGACGATTGATGTCATATAAAGCAATCAATACAGTGACAACTGCATCCAAGATCCCTTCGTAAATCTCTTTGCCTTCGCCAGTAATGATTGCTGGGTTAGTCATTAAGTGACCAACATTGCGGAGGAACAAGAGCGAGCGACCATGCAAAGTCACCATGCCATCTTTAGCATCCACCGCGCCAATACCTGCGGTGTATTTACGATCTGGATTGAGCGTGCGAGTAATCGTCTTATCACCCTTCTTCACTTCCTCTACTAAGCTACCCTTTAAGATACCAAGCCAGTTTTCGTAAGCGAGGACTTTATCATCGCCATCAACTGCTGCAATAGAGTCTTCCAAATCTAAAATAGTAGAAAGCGCAGCTTCTAGCACCACGTCATTGATACCGGCAGGATCACCAGAGCCAATGGTTTTGTTTTTATTAATTTCGATATCAATATGAATGCCGTTGTTACGAAGCAAGATAGAGCTTGGTGCTGTTGCATCGCCCTGGTAACCAACGAATTGTTTCTCATCAGATAAACCAGTGCTACTGCCATCTTTTAGCTTCACGGTCAGCTTGTTACCATCTACCGTATAGGCTACTGCATCGCGATGTGAACCTTTGGCTAAAGGAGCAGATTGATCCAGGAAATTACGTGCGTAAGCAACTACTTTTGCACCCCGAATAGGGTTGTATGCGCCGGATTTAGTGGCACCATCTTCTTCGGAGAGAACGTCAGTACCGTAAAGCGCATCATACAAAGAACCCCAACGGGCGTTAGCAGCATTTAAAGCGTAGCGCGCATTGAGAACCGGAACCACCAATTGCGGGCCCGCTTGCAAAGCTAATTCATCATCTACATTCTTGGTGGTACCAATGACTTTTCCTGGGACATCATCAAGGTAGCCAATTTCTTTTAAGAACTTGCGATAGGCAGGCATATCTTTGATTGGACCTGGGTTTGCTTGATGCCATTTATCCAAATCAAGTTGCAAGCGATCACGTTTTGCCAGTAAGGCTTCGTTTTTTGGAGTTAAGTCCTTAACGATTTCATCAAAACCCTTCCAAAAGTCAGCACTCTTAATGCCGGTACCAGGAAGTACTTTTTCTTCGATAAAGCGATACAGAGGAGTTGCCACTTGAAGGCTATTACAGGTAGTGCGCGCAGTCATGTTCTTATTTTCTTCAGCTAAAGTTAATCAATATGGGTAATTGGGTATTTTCCATCAATCCTGAAATGGGTGCTGGAGCAAGATGGTTTCATCGCGCTCTGGGCCGGTAGAGACCATCGCAATTGGCTTCCCAGCCACTGCTTCAATACGGCGCAGGAAGTTCTGAGCCTCTATTGGCAGCTTGTCCCATTCCCGGATACCGAAGGTGGTGCCCTTCCAGCCTGGAAAATCTTCATAGATAGGTTCGCAACGGGCAACAGATTCTGCGCCGCGTGGCAAGACATCCAATTTCTGGCCATCGAGGTTATAACCAACGCAAAGGCGAATAGTTTCAAAGCCATCGAGGACATCTAGCTTGGTGATGCATAAGCCAGAAAGACCATTAATCTGAATAGAGCGCTTCAATGCAGCCGCATCCAACCAACCCGTGCGACGTGGGCGACCAGTGACTGATCCAAACTCTTTACCCACCTCGGCCAAACGAATGCCGATTGGGTCTTGCTTGGCAGGATTGTCATGGTCATACAGTTCACTTGGAAATGGACCTGCTCCAACGCGTGTGCAATAGGCTTTAGTAATGCCCAAGATGTATTGCAAAGAATCAGGACCCACTCCAGAGCCAGCTGCAGCATTACCCGCTACGCAGTTACTCGAGGTGACATAGGGATAGGTTCCATGATCGATATCAAGCAAGGTGCCCTGAGCACCTTCAAACAGCAAATTTTTACCCGCTTGTTCAGCAGCATACAAAGCGCTAGAGACATCCACCACCATGGGTTTGAGACGTTCTGCATAAGACATCGCTTCTGCCAAAGTCTTTTCATAATTCACGGGTTCTGCACCATAGTAATTTGTGAGCATGAAATTGTGGTATTCCAAATTCTCGCGCAATTGCTCAGCAAACTTTTCTGGGTAAAACAAATCTTGTACACGCAATGCACGGCGGGCTACCTTATCTTCATAAGCTGGGCCAATACCGCGACCTGTAGTGCCAATCTTTGCTTCGCCCCGTTTCTTTTCACGTGCATGGTCAATAGCGACGTGGTACGGCAGAATTAAAGTAGCTGCTTCAGAAATCTTCAAGCGAGACTGCACATCTAAGCCGGCTAACTCAAGCTCACCAATCTCTTTAAAGAGGGCTTCTGGAGACAACACGACACCGTTACCGATATAGCAGATCACTTCTTTATGCATGATTCCCGATGGAATCAAACGCAAGATGGTTTTCTTGTCACCAATAATCAAGGTGTGGCCAGCATTGTGACCACCTTGGAAGCGAACCACTGCTTGCGCATGATCAGTCAACCAATCTACTACCTTACCTTTGCCTTCATCACCCCACTGGGTGCCAATGACAACTACGTTACGACCTTTAGCTTGCTGCTTTGAAGACATATTGAAATCCAAAAAGATAATTACAAAATAGGTTAATTGTTCGCTTTGATACTTGGCTGCTTTGCGGCTTTATTTTTTCTTTACTTCCCAAGAGCTGCCCTGCTTTACCAGCTCGCGATCACATGCATATTCGGCGGCCTCCACTGTTTCATCGGCCATTACCTGAATTACAACCTCGCCAGAGCTACGCAATTTCGCAATAGCTTGATTCAAAGCCGCATCATCAATCCATGGAGCAACAATGGCTTGCTTACGTACTTGCAGAGGCGATAAGTTTGCCAATGTTAGAAGATCCAATGAGAAACCGGTTGCTGGACGTGAGCGACCAAAGGCCTGACCCACATGGTCATAACGACCGCCTCTCGCAATGGGTTGAGGAAGCTTGTCAATATAAGCAGCGAACATCACACCACTGTGATATTGGTAACCACGCAGATCTGCTAAATCAATACTGAGCTCTAAGCCGCTAGCAGAACTTGCCGCTGCAACTAAGCGTTCGAGATCTGCCAAAGCCTGATCGATAGCAGCATGTTTTGGCAATACTTTTTTAGCCTTGCTTATTACATCTGCACAAGGGCCATTCAATTCCGTTAAAGCCATCAGTGCTGCACTGATATTTGCTGGCAAACACGTTGCCCATTGACTTAAGCGAGGGCGATCCTTGGTTTGTAAAAAACCATACAAAGTTTCAATAGTCTCTTTATCGAGATTTTGATCGGCCAAAATTCCCGTCAAAATACCAGCGTGAGATAGGTCAAGGTAAACCTTTCCTAAGCCCGCAATAGAAAGTGTTTTGAGTAGCAGCGTAATTGCCTCAAAATCGGCTTCCCAAGTTGCGCAGCCATAAATCTCTGCGCCTAATTGCAGATCTTCGCGTGCAGAACTACCTACTGGGGTGCGAGCATGTGCTACAGAGCCTGCATAGCAAAGGCGGGTAACACCAGCCCGATTAAGTAAGTGCGCATCGATACGCGCCACTTGAGGAGTAATGTCGGCACGCAAACCCAGAGTGCGGCCAGATAACTGATCGACCAACTTAAAGGTTTGCAGATTGAGATCTGAACCAGTACCCGTTAATAAGGAATCCAAGAACTCCAAAATGGGAGGGGCAACCAATTCGTATCCATAGGATTGATACAAATCCAGAATGGAGCGACGCAAAGTCTCGACCTTGCGAGCCTCGACTGGCAAAACATCTGCTATATCTTCAGGAAGTAACCAACGATTCATGATGAGGAATAATCACTTTCTTATTTTTTATGCAGGAACTTAAAGAATTCGCCATTGGGCTCCACCACCATGATGTCTTTCTTATCCTTGAAAGAACTCCGGTAGGCTTCCAAACTTTGGTAGAACTGAGCAAACTGCGGATCACGTCCAAAAGCTTCGGCATAGAGGGCTGTAGCCTTTGCATCCCCTGCCCCTTTAATTTTTTGTGCATCACGATAGGCTTCTGCCAAAATCGTGTCGCGCTGACGTTCCGCATTTGCGCGAATCTTATCCGACTCTGCAGCACCCATAGAGCGCAGTTCATTTGCAACCCGTTTGCGTTCAGCCTCCATGCGTCGATAGACCGAGTCGCTAATTTCTGCCAGGAGGTCCACACGCTTTAAACGCACATCTACAATTTCAACGCCAATATCAGCAGCATCATCTGCGACTTTTTTTCGAATGCCCTGCATGACTTCTTCACGCTGATCAGAAATCAACTCACGCACCGTACGTTTGGTGAATTCTTCATTCAAAGCAGAACGAACTAGCTGGGTTAAACGGTCTTGAGCCAAGCGCTCATCGCCCTTAAAACTAATAAAGAATTTACGAGGATCGACTATGCGCCATTTCACATACGAGTCCACGAGCAGATTTTTCTTCTCAGCGGTAATAAAACGTTCCGCTTCTGGATTGTCGATAGTCAAAATGCGGCGGTCAAAGAAACGTACGCTTTCGAAGGGGGCTGGCAGCTTTACTCGCAAGCCGGGCTCTTCAATTATTCGCACGATCTGTCCAAAAGAGAACACCACTGCAAACTTGCGCTGATCAACAATGAAAACGCTAGAAGACAGGATATAGATCACTGCAATGAAAGCAATAATTGCAGCAATTAAACGATTCGCATTCATTATCTTGCCTCCCGATCACGACTACGGAGGCCATCACGCTTATCTACCGTGTTATTCACTGTAGGTGCAGATGATGTAGGAGTAGAAATCAAGGGAGAACTAGGACTAGCTGTGCCTGTTGCACCACCCACAGTAACACTTCCAGTTGGAGTGCTAGTGCTAGGTTGATTTACTTGATTGTTAGCAGCTTGGGCGCTTTCCGCACTTACCTGAGCAACGATCTTGTCCAATGGTAGATACAGGAGGCTATTACTCTTTGTCGTATCAACCAAAATCTTGGTAACGTTGTTATACATTTCGCGCATGCTATCGATATACATCCGATCACGTGTTACTTGCGGTGCCTTTGAGTACTCAACCAAAATCTGCTTGAAGCGCGTTGCATCGCCTTCTGCGGTAGCCACTACTCTTGCCTTATAGCCCTCAGCCTCTTGAATCAAGCGGGCTGCCGTTCCTTTGGCGCGAGGAATAATGTCATTGGCATAAGCCTGACCTTCACTCTTTAAACGCTCTTGGTCTTGACCAGCCTTTACTGCGTCATCAAACGCAGCTTGTACTTGCTCGGGGGGTTGCACGTTTTGCACGGTCACGCTAGTGACGTAAATGCCACTCTTATAGCTATCTAGAATTTTTTGAATCGAGTTAGCCAAATCAATACCAATCTTTTCGCGCCCTTCATAGAGGACGGTATCCATTTTGCTGCGCGCCACAATTTCACGGACAGCTGTTTCAGCCGCTTGCACTACGGTTGCATCCGGATCGCGATTGTTAAATAAATAATCAGTTGGATCTTTCAGCCGATATTGCACGGCAAAGCGCACGTCGATGATATTTTCATCTTCAGTGAGCATGGAAGAATCTTTTTGGTTGGTTGCCTTGATCAACACTGGGCGACCTACTTCAACAGAGCGCACACCAGACAGATTTACGGTCTCTTCAGACTGAATTGGCCAAGGCATACGCCAGTTAATACCAGGCTTCGCGGTGTAATCGTATTTACCAAAGGTCAGAATAACGCCAGCCTGGCCTTCTTGAATAATGAAAAAGCCGCTACATAGCCAAATGAAGAAGATGCCAGCCGCACCGAGCAGAATGCTCGCTTTTGATCCAAACGGATTTTTGAAATTAAAGTTTGGTACGCCAATACCGCCGTTACCGCCGCCATTGCCGCTGCTGCCACCATTACCGCCACGTTGAGAGGGCGGAGGAATGTCAGTGCTGTTTGGTTTATTAGCAGGCTTAGTTACCGTTGCACCTGGCTTCTTCTTGCCGCCAAAGATGCCAGCTAATCTGTCATTGAAATCACGCCACAGTTCATCTAAATCAGGAGGACCATCCGGCTTAGTAGCTGGAGGTTGATTACTTGGCTGAGTTTCAACTGGTTTATTGGTATCTGGATCTACTTTGGGAGATTGATCACCCCCCTGCCCATCTTTGGCATCTTTAGATCCAGTGTTGTGGCTATTGCCCCAACCTGGGTCATTGATTGCAAAAAGGTCCAGAAATTTAGGCGTCATTAGAAAAATAGCTTCGGTTGGAAATCGGATTAAATTCAGAAGATTCTGGTCGTTCAGGTAATGGTTCTAAAAACTCATCCGGGGCCAATTGCTTCTTGGCACGGTTGTGCTCGACCCTTATTCTATCAGTCATTTGCGAGCATTCAGCGAGTGCCGAGCGGAGCAAATCAAGACCTAAGCCCGTCTGGGCTGATAAGAAAATTTGACTTGGAAATCCCTCGCCATCCCGCTCTAAAACGGCCCCGCGGGTAAAAGTCTGGGGCATCTGGTCTATCTTGTTCATCAGCTCAATCCGAGGGATATCTTGGGCACCAATTTCCGCTAAAACCGCCTCTACTTCAGCCTTTTGCTCTCTGGCAACCGGGCTACAGGCATCAATCACGTGCAAAATCAGGTCTGCATGGATGGTTTCATCTAGGGTTGCCCTAAAAGCCTCTACCAGCTGGTGAGGCAACTCTCGAATAAATCCAACGGTATCTGAGACCACAATCGACCCAACTCCCTCCAGATGGACTTTTCTTGAGGTGGTGTCCAGGGTGGCAAATAATTGATCGGCTGCGTATGTCCCTGCTTTGGTTAGGGCATTAAATAAGGTGGATTTACCGGCATTGGTGTAACCAACCAAGGAAACCGAGAACACACCCTTCCGGTTGCGGGCTCTTCTTTGGGTTCGTTGCTGACGCTGGAGTTTTTCAAGCTCATTCTCTAAGCGCTTAGCTTTGGTAGCCAGCATCCGGCGATCCAACTCCATCTGCGTTTCACCAGGACCGCCACGCACACCAATACCACCGCGTTGACGCTCCAAGTGACTCCATGCTCGAACTAAGCGTGACATGCGATAGCGTACTTGCGCCAACTCTACTTGTGTTTTACCAATATGACTTTGCGCTCTTTGACTAAAGATATCCAAAATCAGACCTGTGCGATCCATCACGTGACGGTCAAGGTGGCGCTCTAAGTTTCGCTGTTGCGTTGGAGATAGTGGGTGATTAAAGATTGCCAATTCAGCGTCTTGTTCTTCCATCACACGCTTGAGTTCATTCGCTTTTCCTGAGCCAATGAATAAAGCGGGATCGGTTTTACCCTTCCGGGCGATCACACTAGCTGTGGGTATAGAGCCCGCGCTATCAGCCAAGAGGCTGAGTTCGGCCATGCTATCTGCAAAATCTTCGCGTCCTGTATCAACACCCACGAGGACGGCGCGTGCCGCATCTACTCCAGTTTTATACAGGGCTAGCTTCTTCTATACGGAAGTCAATCGCACGAGCGGGAACGATCGTCGAGATTGCATGTTTGTAAACCATCTGCGTCACAGTATTGCGCAAAAGCACTACATATTGATCAAAAGATTCAATATTGCCTTGCAACTTAATGCCGTTGACGAGATAGATCGAAACAGGAATATGCTCTTTGCGCAAGGCATTGAGGAATGGATCCTGAAGTAACTGAATTTTGTTGGGGTTGTTATTACTCATACTGCTCCTTAATTATCTTTTACTGATCTGTTTTTATTTTGGGAGTCTTGCTTTTTTAAATAAATATTTACTGGTTTGAAACTGGTGTCACCACCATTACTGAACCCTCTATATTGGGCTTATTTTCTAGAAAATCAAGCCCCCAGCGGGCGTAATCGATCAAGCGTATTCAAAAATTACCGTTTTTTACCCTTTTTACCTTTATCTGCATCGACATAGGGGTTTTTAGCGGTATTCATCTGAATGCGCATAGGGGTGCCGCGTAACTTGAATACTTCCCTAAATCGTCCTTCGAGATAGCGCTTGTAACTATCCGTTACGCCGCTCAATGCAGTTCCATGAATGACCACAATTGGAGGATTCATACCCCCTTGGTGCGCATAACGCAATTTTGGACGACCCATACCCACGCGTTTTGGCTGCTGATGTTCAATTGCCTCTTCTAAGATGCGAGTCAAACGTGGGGTTGGAAGTTTAGCCATTGCCGCAGCATATGCTGCATCCACATCTTTAAAGAGCTCTTTAAGGCCGGTGCCTTTTTTTGCGGAGATTGGGTGCACATTGGCAAAATCTAAGAAACGCAACTTTTGCTCAATCTCTAAGCGCGCACGTTCTTTCACATACGCATCGATACCATCCCACTTGTTTACCGCAACGACAAGTGCACGCCCTGCTTCAACAATAAATCCGGCGATGTGTGCATCTTGCTCAGAAATATCCTGTTGCGCATCTAACATCAAGATGACAACGTTGCAATCCGCAATGGCTTGCAGTGTTTTCACAACCGAGAACTTCTCAATTGCTTCAAATACTTTACCGCGACGACGCAAACCTGCAGTGTCAACCAAGATGTATGGCTTACCATTGCGCTCGAATGGAACTTCAATTGCATCCCGCGTCGTTCCGGGCATGTCAAACGCAATCACCCGCTCTTCACCGATTAATTTATTAATCAAAGTGGATTTACCGACGTTCGGACGACCTACGACCGCAATCTTCATTGGGCGATTTGGATCGTTCGCCAATTCTTCTTCGTCGGGCTCTGCGATTCCCAAAGAGTCTAAAGCGTCATCGATCAGCCCACGAACACCATCGCCATGCGCAGAAGAAATTGGGAAGGGCTCACCTAAACCGAGCTCATGAAAGTCTGCAGTGACAACACCGGCCTGCATCCCTTCCGTTTTATTGACCGCCAAGATAACTGGGCGACCCGTCTTCCGCAAGAAATCTGCAATGACACGATCTTGTGGCGCCATGCCTAAGCGACCGTCAACCAAGAAAATAATAATGTCTGATTCAGCTACCGCTTGCTTGGTTTGCTTTGCCATTTCGGCAACGATGCCCGTTTTTGCTACAGGTTCAAATCCCCCAGTGTCTACGCAAATAAATGCCCGCTCGCCAATACGGCCTTTACCGTAGTGACGATCTCTCGTTAAACCTGAAAAGTCCGCTACCAAGGCATCGCGTGAACGCGTTAAGCGATTAAAGAGTGTTGATTTCCCAACATTGGGA
>Ga0194044_10000487_pt1 | contig 19474 bp, 16 predicted proteins | sample JunL4417m_MetaG_FD_155460 | JGI IMG/M metagenome (GOLD analysis project Ga0194044, IMG submission 155460) | Anoxic zone freshwater microbial communities from boreal shield lake in IISD Experimental Lakes Area, Ontario, Canada - Jun2016-L442-17m | ecosystem: Environmental > Aquatic > Freshwater...
CAATTTGACCTAAAAAGTCATTACACACTTCATTGCACACCCTATTTTGATGCTTGTAAGCTATTGAATTAATTAGGCTTTTAGGTAGAACAATATTCTTTTAATCCGTTGGTCGTGGGTTCGAATCCCGCCCGACCCACCATATAGAATAAGGGCTAGAAGGCAATTTGCTTTTTAGTCCTTTTTTCTTTTTTGGGTGATGTAGGGGTGATGTAGGGGCATTTGCTATATAAACTCCCTATTTCTCCCATTACCTTGGCTTTCGATGCCTTTCCTAGCAGCTAGCCCTCGCTAACTAGCTTCGAATGGTTTTTGATTAACTCAAAAAAACCTCTGAGCCATCCAATACAACCCAAAAAATAAGGCAATGGTTGATATGCAAATTGTTATATTTTGCTCTGTCAATTTTGAGAAATAGCGCTTAATTATTGATAGCAAAAGCAATATTAGGCATAAAAAAATGAGCTGACCAATTTCTATGCCGATATTAAAACCAAATAAACTGGTTAATTGATGCGAAGTATCAAGCCCAATTGCATTAATAGCTGATGCAAAACCTAAACCATGAATTAACCCACAAACGCCAACAACCAATAGCATTCGACCGACATTAGTATTTTTTTGCTTATTTTTGAGACTAGAAAAAAGATTGATACATGCAACTAAAATAATGCTCAAAGCAATCGTCAGCTCTACCCAGTACGGCGGTAATTTTACATATCCGAGAAGCGCCAAACCCAAGGAAATACTATGTGCGATTGTGAAGCCTGTAATAACGAGCAGCCAGTATCGTATACCCAGTCCTGAAGCAAGAATAACCAATAAAAATATTAAATGATCAGTTCCAGTTAGAACATGCTCTGTGCCTAATTTAAGGTAATCAAAGAAAATACTGATTGCGGGACGAAAAAATTGATGCTCATGATTAAGGGGAGTAAAAATAGCTACTTCCGAAGCAAGAGTTGGGCGTAAGCCACGTGTAGCCTTAATGGTAATTGGCTTTTCATTTGGATTTATTCCAAAAAAGTTGATGTCGAGTATTAAATCCTTTACTCCACTAGTATTCTCAAACTGAGAATGCTTAAGGACAAGCAGCTCATCACTTTTATTATTTTCCATCGATAGATGAGAGGGATTAATGAGTAAATTAATCCAGGTAGTCTTTCCATTTACTGCGCCATCTTTAATAATCAAGCGACTATCGACTTCTTTTTCTATTGCCGTTTGATGGCGAAATAACTCTTCATGACTAATTTGCCCATCATGATCATCATCAAAATGAAGCAGGCTTGAGATTGGAACTGAGATTGCAGCAAAAACAGAGCTGCCTTCGATATTAATCGTGCCATTTTGAGCGGGCATCAAATGGGCATTAGATAAAGGCGCTATTAAAAATAGAGCCAAAAATAACCTAATTGCGTAATTTAAAGAGACTATTTTTATGCCGATTTAAATTTACATTACCAAAATTAATTAGATATCTCCTAATTAATTTGGCATAAATTACGTTGGGGTTTGTGGAATGCCGTTACTAGGAGTTCCAAATACGCACCGCTGAATATAAGGGAAACTATCGGTAATAAAATATTGATAGATACCTTTAGGAAATTCAGGGGTTGCGCCATACCTCCCGTTGCACTGATCCAAATCGCCAGAGCCAGCGACGTAACTGTAATCTTGAGTAAAAGTGCCCATTGGGAAGGTCGCTGTAGACGGCCTTCCTGAGCTAGGAGCTGATTTAAGCTGATAGCTACTAACCATCACTTTAGTGCCTGATGAGGGATCGCCAGTATTAGTTACACCATATCGAGCATAAATTGGGAAGCCATCAACTGCAAAGCCTACTAGCATCATCGCAGTTCCCTTATTCATTTCTGTCAAGATGCCTGTAGGCATGCCATGGTAGTGATATGTGCCATCAGGTTGAACGTGGGCATTGTTACTATCTATCCCAAAATTAAAAGTTGGAGTTGGCTCGATCGCCTCTAGGCTCCAAGGATAGGAATTGCCAATTAATGAACATCCACTTGTACTTGTAGCAGTACTGGGACATCCCCCAGCAGTTGCAGGATCAAACTTCACACCATTAAAGGCATAGCCCGAAGGAGCAAAAGCAGTAGAAATAATTTTTCTTGCGGGCGATAAGGTCATATTCCAAGCCACATCTTGCATACTGATGGAATTGGGGTTATTAGGATTCGGAAATGCTCCAACAGCGTGATCGGGAATTCCATTGGCTTTCTGAGATCTTGTATTGGCATCACAGGTCAAAACAGAAGTACTTCGCAAATTACCCGCACTACTATTGGGGGCGCTATAACTATAGCTACAAAGTACACCAGCGGTACTGTCAGCAACTTGAGATACCCCAAAGTTATAGGACTGGGGACTAGTTGAGGGAGTAGTTGTAGAGGATGAGCTACTGCTCGAAGATGAACTATCGCCGCCCCCCCCACCACACGCAGAAAGGAGGATTAGAAAAAATGGAGCAATAAAGCTCTTAAATATCTGATTTTTTAGCATGGCAAGAAAATAATATATTGCTTAAAAATATAGATAAACTATAGCAAAAATTAGCAAAACTGGCACGTTAATTAAGCTACTTTTCCCATTTATAGGATAGGCGAATTGAACTATGCCCTGCCTCGCCTTAGTAATTAGTGCTCTAATCCCGCCCGACCCACCAAAATTAGTTGGTCCGTACCGGACACATGCTTTACGTCCGATACCGATCACATGGTTTACACCCCTATAAAGCCCATCTTCGTACTTTCATTCCACGGCATAGAGTGGTCCCTCCTATGCCTAAAACTGTAAAGTATGTGTCCGGTATAAAGTGTTAACTATGTGTCGAGTCGTACACTATACCTCGCTATGCGGGGTGTTTTTATTTTCAAATCCCAAATTTCTTTGATTTAGTAACTGTGCATAGGTCTGCTGGTCACCAATCTTAAGTCACCGAATGACAAAAAATTGCTACTCCAATTAACCCTTGACTAAAATAATGGTTGAATAATTTTTCCCATGAGTAAAAGTTGGGAGTAATTTAAGCGCTCAAGCTAGAAAATTTTATTGCTTGCGTATAGCTTCAATTAGGTTTTTGAACAAGTGTGGTGACGAGCTTATTTGCTCTTTGTAGCGAATTAGATAATTTACGAATAACCAATAAGTCTAGCTTGGTAGCGAGGCTAGGATTTTCAATTCTCATTTTTGCCATATTTGCATAAGAGAGTATGTAGAGCGATGATGGGCTCAATGCCCTAATAGTGGCAGACCTTACACTATGGGTATAAAAAGAAATTTCACCTACTATAGACCCTGGATAGAATTTCGCAAGAACCAATGAGTTGCCTTCTACAGGCTGGCTAATCTCAAGCTGGCCAGCCTCTAAAAAATAGATTTCCCCAGAATCAAGATCACCCTCTTTAACGATAATCTCATTCTGATTGGTTTTTTTGAATGTGCAATATTTTTTAAAACTATCACTATCAGCTTGATTATCTAGAAAATTAAAAATTTCTTGTGGTTGTATGTTGCAGAGGTTCGAATTAAGCAGGTCCTGCTCAGCATATTCGATCGCAGCATCAAGCGAGAAATAATAGGATACTTGATTACTACCATCCGGCGTAATTGATTGAACTAAATCTCTATTTTTAACAGGAAGTACTAGGTAGAAATGTAATTTTTTCTCAGAATAACGTCTTAAGATTCTTTGAAAAACACTAATTGCTGATCTATCTATACCAGTTACGCAGCTAAAATCGATAATTACACCGCTCGGGAAATCCATGTCAATCGATTTGAATAAAGCGTCAATTTTGCTAGCTGAGCCAAAAAAGACATATCCATTTAACCTATAGATCGCAACTTTATTTCCTGCTATTTTTAAAAAATTTGCCTGTTCCTCAGAGCGAACTACCGTACTTGAAAACTCAGATATGTATGTTTTTGGAAAAGCTAGGCCAATTTGACTATAGGTAACAATGAAAATAAAGCAAGAAATAATAATTCCTGCTGTAAAACCATACAAATAGCCAAAGTTAGCAACCAAAAATAAGATTAGGAAAATCTGCGCAAGATCAACTTTAGAAACTAACTTGCATTGATCCCATAACCACTGCTTGAGCATGCCAATGCCAAGGAAAAGAATTAGACCGCCCAAAGCTGCTTTAGGTATAAATGAAAGAATGTTCCCAGCGCCAAGAAAAAAGGCGAGGCAAATGAGGGATGCAAAAAATCCCGATAATTTTCCACCGCCCCCCGATTGATTTAGAGTTGTTCTACTAATAGAGACGATCCCTACAAATCCACCAAAAATAGCAGCCATAATTGATGTAGCACCATGGGCCTTCACAATCTTATCCAACTCAAATTCTTTTTTGGAATTTAACTCTAAACTGGCTATTGATAACAAAATGGTTAATAATCCAATAAAACTAACAATTACGACCGAGGGCAATATTTCAAATATCATCCCTAAATGTTCTTTTTTAAAATCTATATTCCATGGTGGTAGCCACTGGTCGCCTTTTAATTGCGCAAATAACCAGTACTCTCTTTCACAAAATTCTGCGGTGCATACTCCACTTAAAATGAATGCATTAATTACGACGCTAACAATAATAAGTAATATTGGAATTAAAATAGCCGTAGAAATATATGAAGAGAGCCAGAAAAGCGCTAATGAGACTGTCACCCCAACATAAAAATGTGGCACCAATGGCTGAGCAAGAAATTTATGCAGCCCATTCATAGTTAAGGGAGTGCCAGCAATAATATTGAGAGCTCCACTCGTCATTAGCCATCCAGTAGCAGCCAGAAAACCAGCCATTACAGAAAAGGGAATGTACCTAATGAGGCCTGAAAGACGAAAATGAGCCACAAGATAAAAACTTACTCCACAGACAATTGAAGCCAAAACTATCGTTTCAATTGCTACGTGCAAGGTTTCAGTTTCAACAAGACCCAAGGTAGTGAGCATAGCCATTACACCAGCCATACCTGCTATCGTATTTGAATCAGGACCGCTAATAAAAGTATCCTCATTCGATATAAGCCCAAAAAGTGCGCCGATTGTGGCGGTTATTAGGGCGATTGATATACCATAGCCAATATATTTTGTTAGCGGACCAGAAAATAATAATGCGCCATAGGAAATCGAGTAGATGACGGCACTTAACCCTACAATTGTTCCCGCCGAAATTTGGCGAATAACGGTACCAGGGTTCATCAAAGTACTAATATTTTGAGTAGAACTCAGCAATGCTAATAGCTAGAGCATCATTAGAATCTACAAATTTAGCTGGGTTTTTAGCATATTGTTGCTGCATTCCTATAGGAATTTCAGTACAACCCAGAATAATAATCTCCGCTCCACGCTGTACTAAGCAGTCGGAGGCCTTCTCAAAAACAATTTCTGCTTCAGGCAATTTATCCGCCTTTATCAAAGCAATACCCGGAGAAATAAGAGTGGTAAATTCCTCTAAGGTTGGTAATATGACGTTAAAACCAAGCTCTACAAGAGCTTTTTCATAAATTCCTACTTGGTATGTGCCGTAAGTTGAAAGAACGCCAACAGTTTTAATATTAGGATTCTTTTTGCGGACTTGATCTGCGCTAGCTTTGATTATGCTAAAGACATGTACAGAAGAGTGTTTAGCTAACTCTTCATGCCAATGATGCGCGCTATTGCATGTTATACAAATACTTCCAACCCCAGCGTTGTTTAAAAAACTGATTGCATCTAATAATTGCGGGTAAGGTGTTGGACCGTTTCCTATAATGTTTTCTGTTCGATCTGGTGTAGTGCAATCTCCATAAACCATTACCGGAATATTTTCCTGATCATTTTTTGCAGAAGTATGCTCGACTAATTTTCTCAAAAAATCTGAGGTTGCTAGCGGACCCATACCTCCAATAACGCCGAGAAAATGTTTCATTATTACTCCCATTGTGTTTGTTCAGGAGCATATTAGCATTAATCAAATAAGACTAAGTCAAGTAATTGCTAACAATATCGTATATCCAGCTTAGGATGCTCAGAATCTTAAATTTTGCGATCAAGATGGTTGATTGATTGTGGTGCACTCTAAGCATTGCCTAAAGCAATACTCAAAAAAAATACCAACCCTAGAGTTGGTATTGTGATTCTTGATGAGCCCAAGAGGACTTGAACCTGGCCCCTAGGAAACTTTATTACACACTTATTTGCACACCCTATTTTGATGCTTGTAAGCTATTAAATTAATTAAGTTTTTAGGTGGAACAATATTCTTTTAAGCCGTTAATATGCGGCTCGGCATAAAGTACAGTAAAAAGCAAGAATTATTCTTTGGAGCACTTATCAATTTCAAGACGCAAAAGATCAAATGACTTTTTTACTCGAGTTGATAGATCTTGATCTAAATTTTCTAACGTCCTAAATGTTTGAACATCTTCTCCCTGAACTTGCCTATCAACTTTAGAGGCAGCCTCGAGTGAATCGATCCCATGGCGCTTTAGTGCACTGTCATAATTCTTAAATAATTCGTTTTTTTGAGTTTCTAAAATTTTTATAGTATCAGCCTGAATATTTAGGGCGGAGAGTTGAATTTTCAATCTTTTTAAATCCATTTCGTAAGCACTCTTTTGGTCATCAAAACGCTTAGTTAAAATTTCTCTATCTTTCTCATTGCTACCACGTAGGAGTAGATTTTTCCAGTCTTGCGCACTACGACGAATCGTTATTAGTGCTTGCTTTGTTGTATCTTGAGTCTGCACTAATTCCTGTAGCTGACTTGTAGTTGCTGCTATTTTTTCCCAACAACTAGCATGCGCTATACAAGGTAAAAAAAATATACTGACTAGAAACTGCTCTAACTTCATGCCATACCTACGGGTTCATTTAATTTTTCTAATATAGGCCCCGGACGACTCATCAGTAATCTATGCATTTCATCTTGAGCAATTTTATAAAGAGGATCATTAAAGCAATTAATTAATTGATCGGGATCAAGCTTCAAATCATAAAGCTCCCCTGCGCAAGAAGACATCTCATAAGTGTAACTATAGCGCTGTGTTCTAACGGTTCTAAGCTGCAATGAAACACCTAAGCGAGAGGGGTGAACGTACCACTCGCTCCATACGCATTCTCTATGACTTTTCCCATTAATCACAGAATATAAAGATTGACTTTGTTCATTTTGGTTTTCTTGAATTCCAGCAGTCTCTAAAAATGTTGCAGCCAAATCTATAGTTGAGACGGGCATATCAACTAACTTATTCTCAGGAATATCTGGGCCCACCATTAAAAGTGGTACCCTCAAAACCCCTTCATAAATCATCGGGCCTTTTAGATACAACCCATGATCACCCAACATATCTCCATGATCACTTGCATAAACAATTAACGTATTTTCTAGCTGCTCAGTAGCCTTTAATTCAGCGATAATTTTCCCAACTTGATGATCAATTAAAGAAATCATTCCGTAATAATTTGCCATCATTTCGGCTAGCTGAATATCGGTTTGTGGTGGGACTTTAAATCCTTCCTGACGAAACTTAGCCATTTCTGGGTCTGCAATTTGCGGAGTTCCTTCAAGAGCTGCCTTATGCCACCATGGCCGCTTCTCAAGATCTAAAACTCGATGCTTAGGTAAAGTTATTTTTTCAGGCTGATACAAACTATTCCATGGTGCAGGGCAATCAAATGGGTGATGTGGATCTGGAAATGAGGCCCATATAAAGAAGGGACGATTTTCTTTTGTCACTCGCTTGAGAGACTCGATCGTTTGATTTGCGACCCAAGTACTGCTATGCCTTTCAATTGGCAGTCTAGAGTTCCAAGTTTGGGCTGCACTGTTGCCAGCAGTTAATTTATCCAGCCATAATTCGATTGAATCTGAGAAACGTAAAAATGAGTTCTCAAAACGATGAATCGCTGCGGCATTTTTTTGCAGCCGTTTTGGATGAAATTTTCCTAAGGCAGCTAGCTCAACATACTCAAACCCCATATAAGGGCCGTACCAATCATCTGCATACTCAGGCGCACTTTGCTTACATTCAGGGGTGCCGGTAGGAGAGAAGGTATTTTTTGTAGAAAAGTGGGCTTTACCTATAAAGGTCGTAGAGTAGCCTTTATTAGCTAACAAAGCTGCCATTCCTTTAGCGCCCATTTCTGGGTCTAAATCAACGCCATTATCCCAAACTCCATTTGTTAACGGCAACCTTCCTGTGAGAATAGCTGCTCTTGCAGGCTGACAAACAACGCTTGGCGTAATGCAATTACTGAAGCGCGTTCCTCGTTTAGCCAAACCATCTAAATTGGGCGTCTTAATTTCTGGATTTTCATAACCAATCGAATCAGCGCGCTGCTGGTCAGATGTAATGAAAAGAATATTTTTCAAAATAGTCATTGCAAATCCAATTTCTTATTTTTTAATAATTTGCTCCAACGCTCGGTGTCTGATTCTAGCTTCTCATTCAATACCATTGCGGATCCTGGCGTAGTTTCAATGCTAATTTTTGCAAGACTTTGCCGGATTTGAGGATCCTTTAATGTAGCAGTTATTGCCTTTTCAAGTTTGAGAAGATTCTCGGGACTAACTCCTTTAGGAGCAAATATACCCAGCCAGCCACTCACTTCATATCCTGGTAATCCAGCCTCTTGCATGGTAGGTATATTTGGGGCTAAGGGGGAACGTTGACGGGTTGTAACGGCTAGTGCCCGCACCTTACCCGACTCAATATAAGGTTGAGCTACCGATAAAGCTGGAAACATTAATTGAATACGTTGACCCAATAAATCCGTCATAGCTGGCGAAGCTCCTTTATAAGGTATATGTACTAATTGAACGCTAGCGAGACTTTCAAATAGCTCACCAGCCAAATGCACACTTGTCCCAAATCCCGGAGAGCCATAACTTAATTCACCAGGATGCGATTTAGCATAAGCAATCAGTTGTACTAAATTTTGGGCGGAAAAAGAACTGGGTACGATTAAAACTCCTGGAACTTCAGCAATTAATGCTACGCCTACGAAATCCCGCTCAAATACATATGGTAATTTTTTTTGTGAATAAATACTAATTGCATTACCAATTGCATTTGCCGCACTTCCTAAAAGTAAAGTGTATCCATCTGGTAGTGAAGTCACAACCGCTGCAGTACCAATCGTTGCCCCCGCTCCAGCCTTATTATCAATTACTATTGGCTGACCCAACCGGGCCTGCAATGCTGGTGCAATGATTCTAGCTGCTAAATCTGTAGCCCCACCAGGAGCAAATGGTACTACTATATGAATGGCTCTATCGGGATAAGCAGCGAATAAAGGACTAGTCAAAATCACTAGTATGACTAACATAAAAAAGCAGCGTATTTTTTTCATTTTCAAGAATTTTATTTACTACTTAAATTTATTTTATTGACTACCGTTTGCCAAATCGTAGTCTCTTGCGTAATAATTTTTTCAAATTCACTACCACGCTCATCAATTACATTAATACCTAAGTCAATTAATTGCTTGTTTTCAGATGGGTTCTGTAAAATCTTCATTACCGCATTAGCTAGTTGCTCGCTCTGTTCTTTTGAGATTCCAGCTGGAGCCATCAACCCATACCATGATGCTAAATTCAAAGGTATGCCTAACTCAGAAAACGTTAATATATTTGGTAAGGCTTTTAAGCGCTGATTTCCTGTAACCGCAAGTGCCTTAATTTGCCCAGTTTTTACTTTAGGCAATGCCAAAATAGATGCTGGCATCATCGCCTGAACCTCATTATTAGAAACTAATTCAATTGCTCTAGCGCCACCAGCTGCCGGGATGTGCTGTAATTTCAAGCTCACATCGCTAAATAAATATTCAGCAATTAAATGATGGGGTCCGCCGACCCCAGTGGAAGAATATTTCCATGCTCCTGAATTAGCTTTTGAATTTACTAAAAACTGCTCAAATGAGCTTGGCCCAGCTGGTCCCACTACAAATATATACGGAGCTTGTGCAAAACAGACTATCAAGGAAAAACTATTAATTGGGTCATATGGAAGAGCACTGCCATTATTAGTACTTAGGGCTTTTGCAATACTATGCGAACTAGGCGTACCAATTAATAAAATTCGACCATCGGGTTTCGCTTTGGCAACATAATCGGCAGCAATTGAACCGCTCTTGCCTGGCATATTTTCTACTAATACTCTCCCAAAACCTTGTTTCTCTAGGCCCACGCCCAATATTCGTGCCAACTGATCTGTAGACCCCTCTGCAGCGGTAGGAACAATTATTCTTATGGGCTCTGACGATTGAGCGCACACACTAATTGATAAAAAACAAAACAAATAAAGGCCAAAAATTTTTGACCAAGTTAAAGAATTAGATTGCTTTAACATTTTTTTGGGGAAATGATGCGCTATCCCTTAAAGGCTTTTCGTGCTATTAACTTCCAAGAATCACCGCTCTTTTTCCATACGTAGAATATATTTAACTCAACATGACCAGGCTTGCCACCGGGAGCTACATCCGCTGACATATGATTACTAGCAAAGGCCAGATCCCCAACAACCGTAATTTTTTGATTAGATAAATCTATTTTTGTTATTACAGATTTTTTAGTAACTAACGAATCAATAAATTCTGCTTTATTCTGAATTCGATCATCAGAATGCCCGTAAACAAGATCATTTGTTGTTAAGTTATCAAGCGCTTTCTGGTCAGCTGAAATAATCGCCAGTGAAAGTGAGTTCATCGAACGCTCTATTTCTGCCTCAGATGTAGATTGGGCAAATACCGATGGGCAAATTAAGAGGCTCAAAATAACTACTTTAATAAAGTGCATCATGTTCTTTTCTCCATTGATTTCTTTTTTTAACTACGATTAATTTAATTCTGCTGCCTATAAAGATATATTGATACTAAAACATTGATTAAAATAGACTGATGTTTAATCATATCTTAGATATTACAAACCAGACTCAGCGCTTGGTTTAATTTATGCCCTCTACAAATGAGGGTTTTGAGGAATAAACGCGACTTTTTTATACTCTAAGCTCTGATTTATATAGACTTTTTAACCAATGCTCAAAAAAAATACCAACCCTAGAGTTGGTATTTTTTTATTAAACGATCTAATAAGTACTTACATTTATTAATAGCCCATTATTTCCATAGCGAACATTTTGATTCAGCTTTAGTTGCAAAGGCTAGATCACCTGTCTTGAACCACTCATGAAAATATGCTTTTTTGGTAAGATCCTGTTCATCTAAGTAGCCGTTCATTAAAAAAGGGCTAGATATCTGTAACTCGCCTATCTCGCCAAAACTAACTAACTCATTTTTTTGATTTACTATTTGAAACCGAACTTCTCCAGATGGGCGGCCAATACAACCTGGGTACTGAATAAAATCGTCTGGAAAAAGAAAAAAGTCGCAAGTAGCGGTTTCAGTAGACCCATAAATATCAATTAAATCAGTATTAGAGAAATTTTCTCTAATGGAGATGGCTAATGACTTTCCAAGTGACTCACCTCCAATTAATATTTGCTTCAAGGCTTTATTTTGATTAATAACTTTTATTTTATCCAGTACGTCAAGCCGAGAAAATATACTTCGCATCATTGTCGGCACCATCCCAACCCGAGTTATTTTTTCTTCTAATAAAGCATTTAAAAATTTTATTGGATCAAATTTTTCCAGCGTCACTAAACTCCCACCTGTAAAAAGAGTCAGGAGGCAAACCCATAATCCAAAACTAAAGTTGATGTTTAATACGAGTAAGGTGCGTTCATCAGCCTTAAAATTTAATAGCCGATTTATTTCATGAATTTTTTTATAGAAGGCTTGGTGAGAGATAACTACGCCCTTAGGTTCACCCGTTGATCCCGAGGTAAATATGACGAAGGCAGCATTTAATAGAATCTCCCTTTCCGGTGGGATCTCTTTTGCCAGAACTAAAATACTTGTATTAATTTCAAAGCGGGCTTTGGTTTTGATTTGTAATTTTTTTAATACTTCATCAGGAGAGCTTCTGTGCACTGGAATAATAACTCCACCTGCAAGCCATACGCCTAAAATCGCTGCCACATCCATCATTTGATTCGAAACTATTACAAGTACTGGTTCATTTGGCCTGACTCCCAGTTCAATGAGTTGTCCAGCATATTCTTTCGCTGTGTCATTTAGCTTTGAGTAACTAAGAGTTTCTTGATCGGAACTTAAAGCTATTCGAGCGCCGTATTGCAAGCACGCTGCTGATAAAACATTGCCAAGGTTTACTGACAAGATATAGATGACCTTCTATTGTTAATTGAAATGCCTATAGAGAACATCAATCTAATCAGTACTAGACGAACGGTCAACTAGTATGTTCCCTAATTAAGATAAACTAAACTTATTAAAAGATAGCCTCCTAAAGTAGCCTTTAAACAGGTGGAAAAATCATTACGATCTGTTGATTAACCCTTCAAACCATTGAATTGACTATGATTTTAGGCGGAAAGTATTTCCCTGCCCCAATACTCGTGGGCTTCACTTAAAAAAAGCAACGCGGGAGTCAGACCCGCGAGTATTACAAAAACTGCCTTTGTGAACCAGTACCCAAAATGACTTTATCAGCTGCTTATTTTTTAACTAATTCATGACAACTTACTACAGCTCCAGCAGCTTTATTAGATGGATCTGTAGATGAAGTAGACCAGCAGAAGTTAATTTGATTACTACCAGCCATCGCAAAAGTGCCTGTACCACCTTTTTCGGCAAACACACCGCTAACTAAATCAGCAGCAAAGACTCCTACCATTGGAAATTTCTTATTTCCCAACTGAATCTCACCAGAAAAATTTCGGCCAGACTGTTGAGTAATATTGTAGGTAATAGGCAGCTGAAGAAAGCGGATTTGATCAGGGCTGCTAGAGGCAGAGTAATAAATACCTGAGCCTATGATCGCATCATTAGTAGTGCCCGACCATACACCTTTGATGTCTGGCGGGGTTGCTGCAAATGCAGAACTAATTATTAGGGAGCCCACTAGAATGCTGAAGAATTTTTTCATCATTACGCCTTTTTAATTTAAGTTAAATTATTGTATTACGAAAATGAAATACGGCTATTGTCTCAACTAATTTGATCAAATTGACAGTAGCCAAGGTATAGCATCAAGCAATTAAAGAAATGATTCTCCCTATGAAAAAAATGAATCTGGCCCAAATTACTTTTAGCGCCATACCTATGGCAGGCATATTGTATTTACTCTTTAGCGCCCCTCCCAGCCAAAGCGCGCCGAATTCATCAATCCCTACGGTGCAAATTGGTAGCCTAATTTGGGACCAGACTGAAATGACTATTGGGGATGTCAAGGGCTTTGCGTCTAGCTCTAATTTTGTCAGTGCAGCCGAAAAAAATGGTGGCGGTCTTTCTTATGAAGGGGGGTTTGTAAAAAAACCAGGCTGGACTTGGAAAATGCCTTATGGCGTTTCCGCCAAAGAAAATGAGCCTGCAGTGCACCTTAATCAAAAGGAGGCAGATTCTATTTGTCGTTTCTATGGCAAGCGTTTACCAACGGATGCGGAGTGGACAGCAGCTGCTTTTTTAGAACAACGATCTACCCCGCCAACTGGGTATGTCAAAGGACAGCGCTATTTATATCCAGGAGGAGAAAATCCTACGCCTTCTCATTGCTTAAGTGGCTGCGGTAATTACAGCGGTTTAGCGCCGGCTGGTGCACTGAATCGCGGTACAGGGCATGTGCAAACTGGTACGACTAAACCCGGGGTTAATGGTTTATACGACATGGGCGGGAACGTCTGGGAGTGGACGGCCACTGAGCGCAATGGTGGGTATATTACGCGCGGCGCTTCATGGTGGTATGGGCCAGAGCGCCAGCAAGAATCGGATGTGGAGTCAAAACCGGGTGATATAGCCGTAGTTTATATTGGCTTTCGGTGTGTAGCCGACGCCGCAAGAAAACAATAGTTATATTTTTATCTGCTCTGCTAATTGTTCTGCCTGCTTGCTAATGGCGCTCGCTGCTACCACATCACCTAAACTCCCCATGGTAGCCGGTCCAATCAGCCACAAGTTCTCCCAAGCTTGCTGATTCGAGTATAAAACTCGGAAATTAGTATCTATCGCAATTGATTGCTGGAGGGCATCAGGTATGGCAAGTTGGCTGCTGATCAGATTACTCAGCAAAGGATCGACCCCAACACCAGTGCAATTAATTATTCTCTCGCCTGCTAACTCGCCGCCATTATCTAACAGCACTCTAATATGAGGTTCCGCACAGTTAATTTGCTTCGCTCGACCCAAGATGAAATGGATTTGATTTTTTTCTCTTAATTGTTCATAGCTAGCAATGGTTTGCGGTGCAGCCCGAAACCGATACAAAGACCAAATCCAACCTACTCGCTGCAATAAAATAAGCCGCTGAGCAGCAGAAAATTGCTGCCAAATCGTATTTAAATTAACCCTTAATTCCTCCCAGGCACACTGCCATTCTGAACTAGCTGCATCAGCAGAGGGAAGATACGCACGCATAAAACGGATTAAGTCTCTCGGACTTAACTTCTTTGGCCAATTAGGCTCCTTAAGTCTTTGCCATGATGCCTGAACTGGGGGAAAGATTTTTCGTGGGCTAACTACATAAATAATTCCGCGATGATCTTGCTCTGCAAGCGCATTGATTGCATCAAGCGCTGTTAATCCTCCACCGAGCAAAATAATATCTTCATCAACTCTAATGTCTTGCAAATATTCACCGGTCCATGGATTTTCAACCAGGTGAGTATGAATCCAAGCTGGGGAAGCAAGCTTTGTATTTACATTACAAGGCCAGATGGGTGGCGCATTACCTGTAGCAATAATGAGCTGTTTAGCGATGAGCTCATCCTGATTATCTAGGCTCAGACTCCAATCATTTTCTTTGTGAAAGATTTTCCTTACCCTTGCTGCAATATGATGCAATTGTCGAGTACCTAATTCATGAGAAACTAATTCAGCAACATAACTACCAAAATCATGTCGCCTATAAAAGTTTCCTGCTTCAGTCTTTGCATTGGAGTCATGAATATGGTTCTGAGCCCACCTTGCAAAATGCAAAGGATCATCTGAAAAAGTAATCAGCAGATCTTCGCGAACATTAAGCCGATAGGATTGGCTCGCACAGGAATAGGCATTTCCCTTTCCGATTGCGCCTGGTCCAATAAGCGTAATGGCTGTAGCAGGAACCTCCTTACGTAAAAGATGGATTAGCATTATTGCTGCTGCAAATCCATCTCCTACGATAACAATTTCATTTGAATGGCGCAAAAGCTTTTCTTTTTTAATTTAATTTAGATAATATAGTTTACTTTTAAAGCCAATTTTCTGACTTGTACTCAAAAGAGCGCCTACGTAAAAAAGATGTTTCTATAGTAATTCATTGCAGAAATATGGCCTGCCTACCCATTAGGTCAAAAAGCGCAGTAAACACTGGTTTTTTCTCGTCAAGGTCTTCAAATTGAATATGGACTGAAATTGAGTGCTATTCTTTAAATCCTTACTTATGTTTTAAAAGCTTGATAAGCGAGTAAGATTTGAGTTGAAAGAACTTTCTTTCTTATCAATCCCTTGCTGGGATACACGAGGAGAAGTAATCATGCAAAATAAATTTCTTAAGATTCTTTTTGGCAGCTCCATTGTGATTATCGGGTTGATGGCTTCAACTTTAGTATTGGCCCAGCAAAAAGAGAGTGCTCAAATGCAGGGAGAAAAACTCACCCGTTTATGGTGGGAGAATATGCAATCTAAAAATATGAATGCGGTAGAAAAAACGATTTCGCCGAGCTTCCAAAGTATTGGCAGCTCTGGAATAGTCGACCGTGCAAAATTTATTTCTATAGTTAAAAACCTAACTCTAGGTAAATATGCTTTGAATGACTTCAAAGTACTTCAGTCTGAAGATGTTTTGGTTATCTCTTACATTACTACCATCGCAAATGAAGCAGTTTATGGCGTTGAACAGTCCAACAAACCACCTGGTCGTCTTGACGTATGGCAAAAAAATGCTTCGGGTTGGCAAATTGTTTCTCATGCCGATCTAAGTCCGGCCAAGCCTTCTAAGGCTAATATTAAAAATTAAGCAAAAACGACTTACTTGCTTGATGGGGTAAGCGCCATACTGAAGATACCGCCTACAAAAGGCCACGAAGATCAGGCAACCTATTATCTTTTGCTTGCATTAGAATCTATGATGATTTAATAAAAATCATCGGAGAAGTCATGATATCTCGCCGTCGCTTTATTAACCTTGGAGGCCAGTCATTAGTAGCGCTAGCGAGCTCAGGTCTTTTGGTACCCAAAACAGCCAGCTTGGGTTATGCCCAAAACTCAACTGAAAAAAGTCAATCGCCCTCGACCAATGTGGATGTCATCGTCGTAGGTTCAGGTCTCTCAGGCCTAATGGCGGCACGAACTTTACGCAAAGCAGGCAAAACCGTAACCGTTCTTGAGGCTCAAAAACGCGTTGGTGGTCGTATGGTGAGTACAAAAACAATTGAAGGTGGCGTGATTGATTTCGGCGGCCAATGGGTGGGTCCAACCCAAACTCGCTTTCTCGCCCTTCTCGATGAATTTCAAATTAAACGCTTCGATAGCCACTACGAAGGTAAAAGTGTATTTATTTGGAATGGTAAAAGAACCCTCGCTAATTTAGCAAAAGAGTATGACAAGAGCTTTCTATTCTTCGAGCCAAGCCAACTTCCCTTACCGCCATCTGATCTATTGGCTGCTAAAGAATTAAATCAAAAGTTGATGAGGATTGTGAAGCAAGTCAATCGTGAAAAACCGTGGCTTACACCGAATGCTAAAGAACTAGATTCACAAACGATACAAACCTGGATTAATCAAAATAGTCGCTCAGAAATTGCGCGATTTACCATTGCCTGGCTTACCCGCCAAGGCGGTGAGGGTGGATTCGAGCCGAGCGAAGCTTCTTTATTACATTTAGCCTGGAAACAGGCTGTTTCACCACAAAACGAACTGCCAGAAACTTGGTTAATCGATGGGGGCGCTGGCCAAGTTGCCGTTCGGCTTGCGCAAGAATTGAATGACGCTATTCAATTGAATGCACCCGTTCGATCTATTGAGTATGGCGACAAGACAGTAAAAGTGACCACTAAAGCGGGTGTAACCTACAATGCAAAATCGGTCATTGTCGCAATTCCTCCGCCATTAAGAATGGGAATTGAATTTTCTCCACCTCTGCCCGCACAAATGAGCGGCTTAATTCAACGTGGCCCTATGGGCTCAATTATAAAAGCTCACGCAGTCTATCCCAATGCCTTTTGGCGTACTCAAGGTTTAAGTGGCATGGCAATTGGCAACCTGCCCTTACTAGAATTTACTGCAGATAGCTCACCGCCCTCTGGTAAACCGGGAATTTTGACAACCTTCATTTCCAGTAATCAAGCAGTCAGTTTGGGTTTACTCAGTGCTGATGATCGACGCCAAGCAATCATGCGTGATTTTGTAAAGTACTGGGGGCCACAAGCGTCCAGCCCAACTAATTTTTACGAAGCCAATTGGCCTAATGAACAATGGACTCGCGGAGCTTATACCAATTTTTTAACCCCGGGAACATGGACTTCCTTTGGCCCGGCCTGGCGGGAACCTGTGGGGCCCATTTTCTGGGCAGGCACAGAAGTTGCAACCCGTTGGCCCGGTTATTTTGACGGCGCCATTCGTGCAGGAGAGTCTGCAGCCCAATCTGCTCTAGCCTTATAAAGCCGTATTTAGCGCCCATACGTTAGCTATTTCTCTCACTAATAAAGTGTTTACCTAACTCTTAGCTTAGGCCGTAAAACTCTTTTGCCCCCTGAAGAAGTAAATCAAACTCTTTAAGATTGGGCGTATTTGGATTGCCGCCCTCAATAAATGTACCTCCGATAACCCCGATATCTCGGGGCGTTGATTTAGCTAAGCGTTTGGGAAAAATATAGAATGAGCGTTTTACCTTTTGTTTCGCTTCAGTCTTGCCTTCCCCAAAGTAAACCAAAATCATATAGTTCATATTTTGCGGTATTTGATTTTTCAGCATAATTAAGTGCCCCTGAACTGGGACTACTTCGGCATCATTTGCTAATTGACTTGATCCCAGGCCACTACAGTTAAAAATAAATTTTTGCTGAACTTCCGCAAAAGAATTGATTTTCTTTTTAATAATTGGAATATTGTGAGCCTTAATATATAGATGTAATTCTCCCATCAGGGTTGCGGTATCCATATAAATACCATCGTCATAGACCACCATTGGTCGGGTGGTGCCATTCCCAAAGTCTAATATCACCTCTTTTGCTGGCTGCATGACCACGCCAACATAGGGCTCTAATCCTGAGTCTTGCCGATTATTAAAATAAGTTGGCACAATTAAAGCGCCACCTTTAAAGTCCTTATTCTTATTTTTAGCAATACCGTCATAAAAACGATAAGCCTCTACCCCGATGCGGTCGATCGTAACCTGCATATCAGGAGAATTATCCATGGACACCGGCGCCAGTAAACCGCCAGCATTATGTGAAGTTAATGAATCGACTCGATCAGCATAGATCGTAATATTGCTAAAACCCCGTTTGTTTAAATCATAGGCCGTGAAAAGGCCAATTACGCCGGCGCCAATGATGGCGATAGGCGTCGCTTTATTAGCAAGGTCCATCGCAAACTTAGAATTGATGAGCAGCTCGTTCACATAGTTTGCAGATCCAGGACCTAAAGTCCAACCACTGCCACCATGGCCATAATTATGGGCAATGATTTTATTGCCCTCTTTGACTACACTTAAATTAGGTGAACCATGTCTCATGGGGCGATAACACAGAATTCGCTGGCCTAAATAAGCATCACTAAAATTTGGTGGGGTAATTTTGCGCATTTCAGTAGAATTACCATGTGAAGGATTTGCAATCAAGTTAGCAACACCAACCGCGGAAGATTGTAAAAAGTAACGGCGAGATGAATGACTCATACAGCGACCTTGATATAATTTGAAAAAATATAGAATAAACTATTTTTATAAAATTAATTCTTTAAAGCCCAATGAAAAAATTCATCCGCAATATTCATCTTTTAATCTCTAGTTTAGTTTTATTGCTGCTATTTAGCTCGTCTGCAACAGCTGTAAACGTTTCTGAGTTAAACACAAGTTCTAAGGTAGCCCTAACTAATTTACTGAAAGAAAATGTTGAAGCGAGAAAGTTAAATACATCGGCAATAGCTGTTCTAGTCTTTCCGGCAATCACTAAAGCAGGCTTTATTGTTGGTGGCCACTATGGCGAAGGCGTGTTATGGAAAAAAGAAAAGCCGACTGCTTACTACAATACTGCTGGTGGATCATTTGGTTTGCAAGCTGGCGCACAACAATATGGCTACGCATTATTTTTTATGAAAGAAGGCGCGCTTGACGCACTGAACTCGACACAAGGCTTTGAAATAGGTACTGGTCCTAGCATTGTTGTGGTCGATCAAGGATTTGCG
>Ga0194044_10000488_pt1 | contig 19461 bp, 16 predicted proteins | sample JunL4417m_MetaG_FD_155460 | JGI IMG/M metagenome (GOLD analysis project Ga0194044, IMG submission 155460) | Anoxic zone freshwater microbial communities from boreal shield lake in IISD Experimental Lakes Area, Ontario, Canada - Jun2016-L442-17m | ecosystem: Environmental > Aquatic > Freshwater...
GGCATAATCTGCGCTTTTCATAAACTCCCTCTCCCAGCGGGGGAGGGTTGGGGTGGGGGATCAAAAACGTAAAATTATGCCAGTTTGCAGTATATATCATTATGGGTGTGTTGAAAGGCAAAACAATTTTATGAGAAGAAAAGACAAGGAAATTACGGATACGGAAGCCATCGTATCTATCATCCGCAGATCAACGGTTTGCCGCCTGGGCATGTCGGATGATGGCCAGCCTTATGTGATCCCCATGAGTTTTGGCTATCAGGATGGTGCTGTTTATTTCCACTGTGCGCCGGAAGGCAGAAAAATTGAAATTCTTCGAAAAAATCCCCGGGTTTGCATTGAATTCGATGTGGATTGCCTGTTGAAAACAGGCGATAGCGCCTGCTTATGGGGATTCCATTTCCAGAGTGCAATCGCCTTTGGCGTTGCGGCTATTATTGAGGATTCCACGGAAAAGCAGGCGGTGCTGGATATCATTATGCGTCAGTATTCAGGCGATGTGTTCATGTATCCGGAATCCGCACTTGACAAAATTGTCGTCATCAGGGTCAACGTTACGGAGTTGACCGGAAAAGCGGCATGACATGGATATTCAGACAATCGCACAGAAACTGTTCACCGGCGCGCGCGCCAGTCACGACTGGGATCATACGCTTAGGGTACTTCGGCTGTGCGAGCATATCGGCTCGGAGGAACGGGCGGACATGGATGTACTTCGGGTTGCAGCCGTTCTTCACGACATCGGCAGACCCCATCAGGATGCCTGTCTGGGTTCGCTCTGTCACGCGGTCCACGGCGCCATACTGGCTGAGCCGATCGTTGCAACGCTTGTGTTTTCACCCGGACAGAAAGACAATATCCTTCACTGTATTCGAACCCATCGGTTCCGGGGAATTAATGTTCCCGAAACCCTTGAGGCCAAAGTCCTTTTTGATGCCGACAAACTGGACGCCATTGGCGCCATCGGCATTGCCAGAGCTTATCTGTTTGCCGGAGAAATTGGCGCCAGACTTCACAGTCCCGATGTTTCCGCCGAAAAAAGCGTCCCGTATTCCATTGATGATACCGGCTTCCGGGAATATAGCGTAAAGCTCTGCAAAATAAAGGATCGCATGATGACTTCCGAAGGCAAACGCATGGCAGGTGATCGTCACCAGTTCATGACTGCATTTTTTAACCGGTTTTTACAGGAGTATCAGGGAGTGATGTAAACAATGACACTAAATGTGGTTACCCAAATTGACCCGCTAATTGAAGTTAGTAATGTGCTGATCAGTGTTTCAGACAAAAGCAATCTGAATCAATTAGTCACCCAGCTCCTGGAGATCAATCCGGCTGTCACCCTGTACTCAACGGGAGGCACCTACAATGCCATTCGGGAGTTTCTGGGAAATCGGGCGGAGACCTGTCTCAAACAGGTTTCAGCCTATACTGGACAGCAAGAAACCCAGGGAGGGCTTGTCAAAACGCTGGATTTCAAGATTTATCTGAGCATTCTCACCGAAACATACAATGACGAACACCAGAGAGATTTGGCCAAAACCGGGGCCGTGCCGTTTGATATGGTGGTAGTAAATCTCTATCCGTTCAGGCAGACCATAAGCAAGCCGGATGTTACTGTGGAGCAGGCCAGGGGCAACATCGACATTGGGGGCCCTTGCATGATCAGGGCATCGGCCAAAAATTTCATCAGGGTGGCTTCGGTGGTGGATCCGGAAGACTACAGCGCCATCCTGTCCGAGATGAGAGCCGGCAATGGCCGGATTTCCCTGGACCTTCGTTTCAGGCTGGCGCAGAAAGCCTTTGGCCATACCGCTGCATACGATATTATGATTGCCGAATACCTCAACACCCGAACATTGGAAAATGTCAAAGGGTGCTATCTGTCTCATGGACAAGTATAACCAACGACTTTCCCTGCTTTTTTTAAGGAGATATACTATGGCGGACGACCTGAAAAAAATGTATAAAACCATCGTGGACGAGCATTTCCCGCCGCGTATGGAAATCAGCTTTATTGACGAAACCGGTCGCCAGACCCTGTTTTATGAAAAAGTCCTCTGGGATATCAAAGGCGAGCAGAAAGGCCTGCGATACGGCGAAAATCCAGGGCAGGAAGCGGCGCTTTTTAAAATGGTAAATGGCAATCTGATTCTCGGGGAAACACGGACCATCCAGCCGGGCCAATATCTGGCATCCGACATCGAACTGCTTCAGTCCGGAAAACATCCCGGAAAAACCAATGTGACTGATGCGGATAATGCTCTGAACATTCTCCGGTATTTCATGGATACGCCGACCGCTGTCATCGTCAAACACAACAATCCATGCGGCGTTGCTCAGTCCGATGTGCTTTCAGATGCCTACCACAAAGCCATGATGGCGGACCGGCTGGCGGCCTTTGGGGGATGTATTGCAGTCAACCGGCCTGTGGACAGAGAAACAGCGGAGGCCATCTGCAATCAATACGCCGAAGTCGTGGTTGCGCCCGAATTTGAAGACGGTGTCATGAACATTTTTTCAGCCAAAAAAAACCTGCGGGTAGTTCGCATTCAGAACATCACCCGACTGCATGATTTTGTGGGTCAACGTTTTGTGGATTTCAAGAGCCTGATGGACGGCGGCATTGTAGCCCAATGGTCTTTTGTTCCCCAGGCCAGAATAAATGCGGATCTCAAGCTGGCCGCCTGCGACTACAAGGGCAAGTCTTACACTATCCGGCGAGAGCCTACTGAAAATGAATATCGGGACATGCTTTTCGGGTGGCTGGTTGAATCCGGCGTTACCTCAAATTCAGTGATTTATGTCAAGGACCGGGTCACCGTAGGCATCGGAACCGGAGAACAGGACCGGGTTGGAGTGGCTGAAATCGCGCGTGACAAGGCTTATCGCAAGCTTTCTGACCGGTACTGTTTCGAAGCGTTTGGTATTGCATATAACGATTTGAAGGATCCTGAAAAGAAAGCCGAAATCGATCGGCGTGTTGCAGGTGAAAAAGGAGGCCTGAAAGGTTCCGCCATGGTCAGCGATGCTTTTTTTCCTTTCCGGGACGGTGTGGATGTCGGCCTTTGTGAAGGCGTTTCCTGCGTCATCCAGCCCGGCGGGTCAGACAATGACTACCAGTCCATCGAAGCCTGCAATGAAGCTGGAGCCACTATGGTTTATACGGGGCAGAGAAGTTTCAAACACTGATGAACCTGGATGACGACTCACCCTATCCACCTTCATTATCATCTCTTGATGGGGAAAACTTGGGAGGAGAGCCATTGCTGTAATATTGGCAGCTCCTCCAACCGTGCAAGGTGAAGCTCTTTTCAATTCACCATTCACGGCATTGTATTATATAGGCATGAGCCGGTCATACCTTAGAGCGCTGAACCAAATCAGCCGGTTGGCTCTGAATCTTTTCCTTGCACCATCACTGACAGTTCATGAACAAACGATTTCATCTCTTCCGCCTGGGCGTTCAGTTCTTCAGAAGCTGAGGCTGATTCCTCTGCGGTTGCTGCATTCTGCTGGGTGACCTTGTCCATTTCCGTGACCGCAATATTAACCTGCTCAATACCTTGAGCCTGCTCTGAGGATGCGGCTGCGATTTCACCGACCAGCTCGCCCACTTTCGCCGTGCTGCTCGCCACTTCCTTAAAGGCATCGTTAGTGGTCTTTACCAACGCGGTTCCGTCCGTGATTTTTTTCACGGTACCCTCAATCAATGCTGCGGTGTTTTTGGCGGCATCTGCAGCACGCATGGCCAAATTCCGGACCTCATCAGCTACAACGGCGAATCCGGCGCCAGCTTCTCCGGCTCTTGCAGCTTCTACGGCCGCGTTTAAAGCCAGAAGATTGGTCTGGAAAGCAATTTCATCGATGGTCTTGATGATTTTGGAGGTTTCCTCGCTGGCTTTCGAGATTTCCTGCATGGATGTGGTAAGCTGACTCATGGATGTATTGGCCTTAATCACCACATGGTTGGCCTGTTTCATTAGGGAGTCGGCCTGTCCGGCGTTGCTGGCGTTCTGCTTGGTCATGGAGGACATTTCTTCCAGTGACGATGATGTCTCCTCAATGGATGCCGCCTGTTCCGATGAGCCGTCCGCCAGTAACTGGGATGCGGCGGAAACCTCTCCGGCCGCAGACGATACCTGATCCGCGGCTTCGTTCAGCCCGCTGATGACTAAGCTCAGTGTCCTGACGAGAGAACGGACCGAAAAAAAGCTGAGTGCAATCATTAGGGACGCTATGATTAAAGCGGCAAGAAGGGTGGGGAGAATCGTGCCTTTCAGCGTCTGGTCCAAAAGTTCGCGATCCTTCCCGACAAAGAACATGCCGACGATCTTGCCATCGACATCTTTAAGGGGCCAGTAGCCCGTGTTATAAGTCCTTCCCATGATATCGTTGACGTTCAAGAATAATTCACCTTTTTTAAAAACCTTTTCCATCACCTGCGAGTTGTCCATCTTCGTTCCTACTGCCCGTTTACCGTCCTTCATAATAGTGGTTGAGATGCGCATATCGCCCTGGAATATAGTGCATTCCACACCGTATTTATTCTTCACTTCGTCCACAAAGGCTTCCGACGAGAGATCAAATCCCGTCGTCACGGAGCCGACCACAAGGCTTCCGTTATGTATGGGATTTCCAGCCCGCAGGGAAAATTTTACTACGGTCCCCTCTTCAATGCCCGTCGATGCTTGACCGGCAAGGGATTTCTTCACATTGACCTGTTGCAGGACACTGTCTCCAACCTTGTCAGAGTGCCCCCTGCCCACCACATTGCCGTCCTTGTCGGCAATAGTGAGAACGGAGACTTGGCGGGTCTTCACATAGCCCTTACCCAGATTCTGCACGGCTGTCTTGTCCCCTTTCTCCACCGCCATGATTAGATCCTGTCTTTCTGCCAGAACAGCGGCGGTCGTAACCGCCCTCTCCTTTAGGTCGTCCACATACCCCTGGACCAGCCCCGCCACTTTTTTTATCTCTGACTGACCCTGTTCATGCAGGCCGCGGCTAAGCATGATATAGCTCGTCCCATAAACGATGCCTCCAACCAAGACAGCCGTAACCACAATCAAGCCGATGACCTTTCCGAATAACGAAATTCTCATGTTTTTTCTCCTCAAGATAAAAAGAATTTAAGTTAAAACAGCGTTATATTTGTAGGCTTTTCAGCCTGTTTCCGGATTTTATTCATCATTTTCTTTTCTCGTTGATCGATTTTCGAGACAGAGGAAGAAATGCGTTTGAGAAATACGTCACCCGTGTCAGTATGAAAATAAATCTTTCGGGATTCATAGCCTCCAAGGTCGCAGCATAATATCTTGATTTTCTCCATCCGCAGAAACTCCACAACAAACTCCGCATTCTTTTTCCCGACTCCGTTCTCTATTGGGATAGACGGCAGAAGATGGGCGCCGCCGAATACCTTCGCCACCAGTTGAAACCGATTACCGCCTATAGCCATGATTCGGTTAATCAGTAGTTCCATGGCATTGACTCCGTATCTTGCAGCAGAGTCAAAGTGCAGCAGATCAGCTTTTCCTGGTAGGAGAATGTGATTCATGCCGCCAATTTGCTCCAGCGGATCATACAGGCAAACGGCGACACAGGAGCCAAGGATAGTCTCGATTATTGCAGACCCTCTGCTTGCATGCAGACCACCGATGTGAATACTGATTGTCTTTTTCATGACATATTTGTCAGAACACGATTGATTGTTTCTCTGAGCACTTTAAGCTGATAAGGCTTACCCAGGAACGCATTAGGATGTTCGGGATGTTCGCCTGCCATAACATGAGTTTCGTCGTAGCCACTGGATAGAATCACCGGGATATCGGGTGAAAGTTTGCGCAGCGCAGTTAGCGTCTCCCAGCCGTCCATACCCGGCATCATTAAATCGGAGAGAACGCAGCGGATATCATCCTGGTGCTGTTGAAATATCTCTACAGCTTCAACGCCATCTTTTGCTTCAAGCACCGTATATCCCAGACGAGTGAGCATGATATTAGCCATGTTGCGCACCTGCTTCTCATCTTCGATCAGAAGCACCGCGCCGCCGCCTTCGATCTTGGAGAGTTTCTCTGCTTTGCCAGTCTGTAGCGCTCCAGGAATGGCAGGTAATTCGCGCCGACAAGGAAGCTCTTTAGTGGATACCGGCAAAAAGACACGAAAGACGCTTCCACGGCCAGGTTCACTCTCCACCGTAACTCCACCGCCATGCGCTTTAACAATTCCCATTACAACGGGTAAATCCAGTCCCCGTCCCGTGAACTTGGTGGTGAAAAACGGATCAAAGAGCTTTTCAACATCCTTGTTTGATATCCCGCAGCCAGTGTCCGATACTTCCATGCAGGCATAAACGATTTCTTTCGGCTGCCAGTCGATGGGGAATCGCTTTGAGGCTGGAATATCCGCGAGAGAAACCGTCTTGACAGTCAGTCCAATGGCGCCTCGATTGTCAGAAATGGACTCCCAGGCATTGGTGATCAGGTTGGTCAGAACCTGCTGTATCTGGTCTGTGTCGGCGCGGATAATCGGACCCAAAGAGGGAAATTCGGCTTTAAGGGTCACGCCTTTCGGAATTGCGGCTTGAAGCAGAGTCAAGCTTTTGCGGCAGGTTTCGGACATGTCGATAGGTTCGTGCTTGCCGGCTGTTTGGCCAAGATAGGTCAGCATCTGTCTGCTCACCTCGGACGCGCTGAGAGCCGCCTTCAGGGCTTCCATCAAAGTTTTTGATACCTGTGGCAGCTCGGCCATAGCCATCTCAAGGTTCCCCATCACTGCCTGGAGCTGATTGTTGAAAGTATGGGCGATAGCTCCCGCCATACGTCCCAGACTTTCGGCTTTCTGAAGCTGCTGAAATCTGTGTTCATACGCCAGACGCTCGGCTTCGTATTGTGTCTTCTGGGTGATATCCTGAACAATGGTCAGATAACCGGAAAAATCCAAACGGTCGTTTGGCGCCAGAATGGTTATCAGAAGCGAGAGATGGATGGTTCCGGATCGGGTCGTCCGGTAAAGACCGGCCGATTTCACTTTTTCAAAGTCAAACAGGCTCTCATAACAAACCATTTCGCCGCGTCTCAGCCTTGATTTGATGTCCTCGGTCACATTCGGGTCATCAAAGAGGTTGAACCCGGCAATCTCCTTTTCATCCGCAATGCCGAATATTTCGACACATTTGGGGTTGGCAGTCAGAAGCTTTCCACTTGCATCATAGATTTCGATACCCACCGGAGCCTTTTCAAAGATGCCGCGAAATCGCCCTTCCAGAGAATGCAGCTCTGTAATATCATTGCCGGAGCATACCACAAATTCGACCAAACCCTGTTTATCCAGTTTGGGGGTCTTGGTGATGTGGATCAGACGCCGCTCTCCGGAAGCGTTGGAAATCCATTCTTCGGTGATTACTGGTCGGCCGGTTTTGAAAACACGGATATTGCTTTCCATGGAGACTGCGGCAGCATCGGAGGAGACAATTTCGTTCAATTTTTTATACGCGATGGCCTGGGGCGGCAGTCCCAGAAAATCGGCATGGGCCAGGTTGACCGCGCCATAGGTTTCGGTATCGGTCAAATACCATATCTGGGTCGGGATGGTGTCCAGAAGCAGGCGTCTTTCATCAGACTTTTGTTTCAGCAGTTTTTCGGCCTGATTGCGTGCTGCAATGTCAATTCCCACTGGCTGAGTGGGGTCGTCGTTGACCACCACGGCAAAAGGCGTGGAGGAAGAAAGAATGGCATGGTTCATGGGTGTTTATCCTTGTTCTTGATGTGCTGTTCCTTTCCGCCATTTTCGCTAAATATTTATCGTTTTAAGGCCGTCCTCCAGCGTTGGAAGAATCGGCAGGAATGAATCAAATCCGGCAATTTCAAATACTTCTTTTACATAATCCGCCATTGCGCATAAAATGATCTTTCCCTGTTCGGGTTTAAGCTTTTTTGCGGTTTTGACAACAACTCTTAGTCCAGCGCTGGTGATGTAATCCAGATTCTGGCAATCCAGAACAATATAGCGGGATCCGTTTTCCATTGCCCGAACGATTCGTTTGTCAAATTCCGGCGAGGAGCTTGAATCCAGACGCCCCGCAAGGCTGAAGATTGTGATCTGTTGCTGCTGTGTTTCAATGATATCCATTTAGATTACCTTTACAGGAAGGAAGGGGGCAGGTAAAGAAACCATGCCCCCTAATTTTGGTCATAAGTCAATGATATTGAACTATAATGGTTTTATATCAGGCTGACTCCAATTTTTTGTCTGCATGCCTGACAACCTTCTGATCGTTCGGTTAAAAAGAGCTGCTCCCAGTGATGAATTTTTTCAACTACTGCATGGAAGATATTGGACATGAGTTGTGGATACTGATTCATTGTATGAACAAATTTTTCACGCGAAAGAATCAGGCAGGTCACCGGAGTGGAAGCTTTCATGGAAAAAAGCCTTGGCGTATTCCCCAGAAGAGTTAATGCGCCGGAAAAATCTCCTGCCGTATAGTTTCGAATGACCACCTCACTGCCATTTTCTGAACGGATTAACACTGCTTCTCCGGAAACCAGATAAAACGCCTGGCCATCATCGTCATCCTGCGTGAAGAGATAATCGCCGGGTTTGAAATTTTCCCGCGTACACAAGTAGGCAAAAACCTTCAGCGTGTCAATGGGAAGCGCAGAGAAAAAATAGATTTCTCTTAAAATATTGAGGTTTTTCTGAAATTCACAGGTTGGACATATTTCATTTTTTTCCGCCGACCAGCTCATACAATGCTCCTTTTCTGGCAATGAGTTCATCGTAAGACCCCATTTCAATGATTTTACCAGCCTTCATAACTGCTACCTTGTCATAATTCTTGATGATATCCAGGCGATGAACGACGGATATCAGTGTCGTTTTCCCTTTCCACCGGGTTTCCAGAAGGTTTTGAATACGGGTCTGGGATTTGTTGTCCAGGGCGGAAGTGGATTCATCCATGATCATCATGCGGGGAGATTTGAGAAAGGTTCTGGCAATGGCAAGCTTCTGGCGCTGACCGCCAGACAGTTTGTCGCCTTTGCTGCCGACCTGGAACTGCATTCCGATTTCAACGATGGTTTCAAGAAAATCCTCTTCAATAATCAATTGAATGATGCTTTGATTGATCATGTCCAGGGCCTTGGGATTGGATGTTTTAATCTGTCCGAACAAAATATTGTTTATGATGGTCTGGTTATAGATGTAATCGGAAAGCTGATAAAACGAGAAGGCGGCGGGATTGTCCCGCGTGATGCTTTCGTGAATCAACGCTCTTCCCTCCAGAATCAGGCGTTCCAGGATAGCAGGCAGTGCAACTAATTTGTGTTTTCCTGGTTCAAAACGAAGGGCCAGTTTCAAAAGATAATTTCGGTCAATGTCTGACAACTGAAGCAGCTTGGTGCGTTTGAGCCGTTCAACCAGCAGTATGGCTTCATCCCATTCTTCCAGGGAAATCGGGCTTTGTTCAAAAAAGACGGGATCAGGGGAAAGGCTGCCCAGAATATCAACGGTCTGCCTGGATAGCTCGGCGCCCAGACTCAGCAGAGGCGTGGTTAAGTCGGCCTGGCTCAACAACTTCAGAAAATAGGGATTCAGGGGCAGGTTGTTCTCTGAAAAAGAAGCATCGTTGGGCGTTCCCAAAAAAAGATTTTCAGCAACACTCGAGAAATACAGATATTTGTTTTCATCGAAGAATTCCACAAGATCTGAAAGCTTTTCGCCATACTCCTGCTGAAAATTTTCGCGTACTTTAATCAACCTCTTTGCCAGTTCCGCCTGACTTTGCCTTTCCAGAATCGTGTTGAGCCCAAACCGAAGTACATCAACAAAAATACCAGTCTGGTGCAGTACGGCGATTTTATCATCCAGTGATGGCTGGTCCGTATCCATTTCTCCGTCATGGACGGCTGCATAAGAATACACCAGATTTTCCTCAATGGAACCGGAAAAAATAAACGGGCTCTGGGAAACAAAACCCATGTTGATTATCAGATCTTTTTTGGTCAGATCCGCAACTTCCTTTTCGCCAAGAAGAATGTGTCCGCCCGAATACTTGTACAATTGACCGATACAAAGCGCCAGTGTGCTTTTCCCGCTTCCGGAAAACCCCACAAGCGCCAGGGTTTCTCCGGGCTTCATGGACAAATTGACATTATCCAGCAGTTGAATGCCCGTATCCGTCACATAAGAAAGTTCTTTGATATCAATGCTGCCGGCAAGCTGAAAGGGTTCGCGGTTTTCAGGTTCAAGGGTAAACTCAGTCGGTGTATCAAAATACTCCATGGTTCGCTTGTAACTGATCGCTGCATCCATATAGACCTGATAGAATTCGATAAGTTCTTTCCATGGGTCATACAGTTTTTCCTGCGCCGACAAAAACGCCACCATGGCTCCCAGCTCCAGTTTTCCCTGCATGGCCAGGTAACCTCCCAGAATAAAGATTACAAAAGGCCCCAGGCTGACAAAAAAATTATTGGTGACTTTCACCCCCTGCTTGTACAGGGTCCAGATGATCCTGATTTTCAGCATCTGGTCCACAAGCTTGCCAAATCGCCTGTTTTCCATGCGAAATGTACCGTTTCCCTGAATTTCATGGATTCCGGAAATGGCTTCCCCAATAAGGCTGGAAATGGTTCGGGTGCTGTCCACCCGTTTTTTGTTGGCGGTATTGGCTCCGCGTTGAAGGAAGGGAATAATGAACAGAATTATGGGATAGAGGGCAAGAGAAATAATCGCCAAAATCGGATTTAAATATATCAGGTATCCGGCAAATGCCAGCAGGGTCATAACGTTTATGACCGGTGCGGAAATGGCCAGTCCGACAAAACTGCCCGCTGATGTCAGTTCGGTAACCAGAGCGGAAACAACCATGCCAGGCTGAGCTTTCCTGTAGAAATTCAGCGGCAGGGTCAGTATATGCGCAAACAAGTCCTTTCGCATATTGGCCAGGACATTTTCAGAAATTCGGGTCTGAAGAATGGTAATCATGTATTTCAGGCTGCTGGCCAAAAGCACCGATACCAGATAAATGCCGCAGTAAATCAGAAGAAGATCCATTTTTTTCAGCTTGATGGCTTCGTTGACAATACGCTTTTGCATTTCGAGTGGAACCACCCTGGCAAAAACAGTAACTGCAATCAACAAAACCAGCGCGATCTGAAGTTTGCCATTTCCTGGCAGAATCCACGAAAAAAGAGACCGCCTAACAATTGGAATTTGTTCCTTTTCCATAACAGAGATTCCCTCTTTTGAAGTGACGATAAATTTTATTTGAAAGTATTTTAGGTGATTTCCAACAAAGAATACCCCATTGTCTGATTCAGATTTTTTCTATGCATTGATCATCGTTTCGGCAGGCATTTATCCGTATATCGCCGCCATCAGGCAATAGCAGGGGCGAATCTTGTATTCGCCCTATCGAAAGGGCGAATACAAGATTCGCCCCTACGAAATAAACCCAACTGGCCGAAACGATGATCAAGGCCGTATATTCTTTATTGGAAATCACCTTACTTATGACACTGCTGGTGACTGTATCATCAGCCGGATCATCAATATGTAAACGCCATAACAATTTCGGCACAATAAGTGCTTTTATCGGTAATGTCCAGTTTATTTCGAAAGAGATATTTTGGAAATGCTATAAATAAAAATGTATTGATGTGTCAAGCTGGAAAAGGCAGTTGGAGTTTTTTGCAATGAATTCAACCAAAGCAGTGTTTTTTCTGAATTGACTCCAAGCACATTATTTTGCTTGACTTAACCTGTAATTTTTATTATGCTTGTAACCTTTATGTACGTAATCATGGAACACTACCATGCGATAACCTGTTAACCCAATAATCACTAAAAGGAGAAGGTAACACATGTCAGAATTACTCCCACCTCATGGCGGAAAAGGCTTGACCTGCTGTTTGCTCGAAGGCGCAGAGCAGGCAGCCGAACTGAAAAAAGCACAGGGCCTTAAAAAAATCGATGTCAGTCCCCGTGAAAAAGGTGACCTGATCATGATGGGCATCGGCGGATTCAGCCCGCTGACCGGTTTTATGACCAAGGCTGACTGGAAAGGTGTTTGCGAAAATTACCTTCTGGCGGATGGCACTTTCTGGCCCATTCCGGTAACTCTTTCTGCTTCCAAGGAAGAGGCCGCTGCAATCGCAATCGGCGAAGAAATTGCGCTGTTTGATCCGGAACGCAAAGAGTTCATGGCCACCATGAAGGTAACAGAAAAATTTGAGATGACCGAAGCGGACAAGAAGTTTGAATGCGAAAAAGTGTACATGGGCGAAGGCACCAAAACCGCCGAAGATTTCTGGAAGATCGCCAAAAATGATCATCCAGGTGTTCAAATGGTGATGGAGCAGAAGGCCGTAAGCCTGGCCGGTCCGGTTAAAGTACTCAGCGAAGCCGAATACCCCAGCCAATATCCCGGAGTTTACATGAGACCGGCTGAATCCAGAAAGATATTTTCTGAAAGAGGCTGGAATGATGTGGCAGCCCTTCAGCTCCGTAACCCCATGCACCGATCCCATGAATATCTGTGTAAAATTGCTGTCGAAGTCTGCGACGGTGTTTTCATTCACTCTCTGGTCGGCAACCTGAAACCCGGCGACATTCCTGCGGAAGTCCGCGTGAAATGTATTGATGCTCTGGTCAAGAATTATTTTGTGGAAGACAAGGTTCTTCAGGGCGGGTATCCGCTGGATATGCGCTACGCCGGTCCCCGTGAAGCCCTTCTTCACGCCACCTTCCGCCAGAACTATGGGTGTTCCAAAATGATCATCGGTCGTGACCATGCCGGCGTGGGAGACTTCTACGGCATGTTCGAAGCACAGACCATTTTTGACAAGATTCCGAAACCAGCCGGCGGAAAAGCACTGCTTTGCGCTCCGCTTAAAATTGACTGGACCTTCTACTGCTATAAATGCGATGGAATGGCATCCCTCAGAACCTGCCCCCACGGCAAAACGGATCGCGTTCTTTTAAGCGGTACCGCACTGCGAAAGGGTCTTTCTGAAGGAACGCCGATTGCGGATCATTTCGGACGTGAAGAAGTTCTTGTCATTCTCCGCGAATATTATGCCACTCTTGACGAAAAAGTTGAGGTCAAGCTGCACGGCGCTGCAACGGGTAAATAAGCAACCCAAATAAGCAACCCAAATAAGCAACCCAAATAAGCAAATTGGTGTTGGCTGATTAAAGAATAAGGAGATGCACTAAAAAAGCATCTCCTTTTTTTATTGCATAACAATGCTTCTGGTGGTCGCCACCGCCAGATACCGCACAAGGGTCAATCCAGCCTGTTCCATGCTGTCTCCAAAAGTGATAATACCATCCTCATGGCCGCCCATCGCAAAAATCTTCAGTGCGCCAACCGGCGTGTTTAGAAATAGCCAGCAGACCTCTTCAGCCATTTCAGGCGTTCCATAATGGACATCCCGCCGGGTAACAGGGATTCCGATTGAATCCGCCTGAGTCCATATCTCGGGTGAATGCGCATGAACCACCGCGCAGATCGTGCGGTCCTGGCGATAGATGCTTCCGTGAGTCAAGGATTCAGACGAAGGTCGGACAACACCCTCGGCGACAACACAGTTGGTTGCAGGATCAAATGTTTTGACACGGGTATAATGTGCGGGGGAAAGTCTGTCCAAGCCTCCGGTTTGTGTGCCGCTTATGATAAATGAATTTGCATTGCCGGATTCCAGCCGAATGCTGACATTTCCAAACCCCAATCCTTCATAGCGGCGCGGGTCCTGTCCGATCAAACCAAGTCTGTAAAGAATCTGTCGCCAGGCATTGAGGTCGCCAAGCATTGAAGCAGGCAGCGGATCAGCCGGTAAAAAAGTCAGTTTGAACTGAACAACGCCTTCCTGCATCGTCATGATGAGCCATCTGAAGTTGGGGCATGGGCATAAACTTCAGCCGGAATAATGGAAAAATCAGCTTTCCCAGGCAGTTTCCAGTGCATCTCAATGGCAGCCGCGCCTTTTCGCTGGAAATACTGAATCATGACCGGGTACCAGCCCGGTTTGGGAATATCCAGCACCGCCTGGGGAGAAAAACGGTCGTAATGGACATTCGGGTCCATCAGAATGGTTTTGCTGCAGATTTCAACCCGGATTCCGTCATTCGATAATGCCTTCATTCCATATTTGCCGGCTTCGGAAAATTTTAAAAAACCATTCATTTGAATTCCGATGCCCTGGCTTACGCCGCTGTCAAAAATCAGGTCTTTTTCGCCAAAGTGATGATTGAGAACAGGAATGGGTTTACCCACTTTTTCTGCTGTCATTTTAGGATCCAGAACAGGCATCTGATCGATATGTCTAAAGAATTTATAGATGTAGATTGCTGAAAGCCCGGGGTTGAGCACCTTCTCATCGGACAGCTCCCTTTCCGGAACAAGGCCACTGATCTCAACGGGTTGAAGCGCATGGGGTTCGGATTCTGCGGCTGTCCCCTGTCCCACACCTGATAGAAGCGTAATCAAGCTTATCCACAGGATCAACTTTTGAAGTTTCATGGATTCTCCTTTTGCTTTTTTAATGAATCGTTTAAAACTGTCATTATCTTATCGGATTCCACAAAGAATTACAATGTCATGATTTAACGAAATCACTATCCCGTGTGCAAATCTCTGTCTTTACAGCTTGTAAAGAACATTGACAGATATTGATTTCCCTGATAAGCGTTCATTTATGATATGTTTTATCTTTGACAATGATTTATGTCAGATAGGCGGTATTAAACTATTGCCGTTTATGTGGCATGTGAATTGCTTTTCTACTCTCAATTGTGGCATTTCAATATGATATTTTGGAGGCGATCCGATAATCAATATGAAAAATACTTTACATAGCAGCTTGAGAAGAAAAATCATTTCCCTGACATTGGCAGTATCGCTTGCACCGCTGATTTTTTTGGGTGCAACCATTTACTATCAGTTTGAAAAAATGTACAAAGAAAAAATTGAGGAGCAGATCAGATACCGTTCCCAGGCGCAGGCCGAGGCTGTTGACCGATTTCTGAAAACCCGCATGGCTATTCTGGGTTCGATGGCAGACACTCATTCATTCTGGCAAATGACCGATGAAAACAATCTGTCTCAGCTCTTTCATATCATGAACCTGCGACAGGGCAATTTCGTGGATATTGGCGTGATTGACAATATCGGGCAGCACAGAGCCTATGTTGGTCCCTATGACATTAAAAGTATCAATTATTTTCACGAACCATGGTTTGATGAGGTGATGAGCAAAGGGATATATATCAGCAATGTATATACCGGCTACCGTAAATTGCCGCACTTTATTATTGCAGTTCGCCGCCAGGAAAATCAGCAGACATGGATTCTTCGCGCAACCATTGATCCGGAGGTTTTCGGCGAAATTGTCAGATCCGCCCAGGTCGGAAAAACCGGAGATGCCTATATCGTCAATTCAGAAGGAGTATTTCAGACACTGCCCCGCTTTGATGGTGAGATTCTGTCCAAGTCGATGATTCAGCCATCCCTGTTTGGTAGCGGCACGACGGTAATCGCCGCCGACAGCAAGAACGGAAAACTTTCTCTTTATGCCGGAAGCTGGCTCAAAAACAATAAATGGCTTCTGGTTATCAGCCAGGAAGTATCCGATGAGATGGAAAACCTTTTTGCAACTCAGTATATGGAGATATTCATTATCCTCTCCGGTGTGATAGCGATCATCCTGACAACAGTACTGACCACCCGCATGACCATTAATCGGCTGATTTCAAATGATGCAAGGATGAATGAACTCAATGCTCAGTTGATGCAATCGGACAAGCTGGCGGCCTTGGGGAAAATGGCTGCCGGTGTGGCCCATGAGATCAACAACCCGCTGGCGGTAATCTTGCAGAAGACCGGATGGATGGAAGATCTTCTTCTTGAAGAGGAGTTTCAAGGCAGCAGCAATTATGAAGAGTTTAAGGTGTCCATTCGAAAAATCGAGGAGCATGTGGAGCGGGCTCGAAAAGTGGTTCACAACATGCTGGGCTATGCGCGAAAAATGGAGCCTCATTTAGAGGATGTGGACATCAACGATACCATCAATCAAACGATCAGTCTGCTTGAGAACTATGCGCGAAACAACAATATTGATATTCAGACAGATCTTTCTGCGCGCCTTCCCATCATTGCCAGTGACCAGGCCCAGTTGCAGCAGGTATTTTTGAATTTGATTTCCAATGCCATAGACGCCATTGGAAAAGATGGATTGATTGAAATTTACAGCCGAATTTCTGGTGCGCTGGTTACCGTCAGCATCATAGATGACGGACCTGGAATTCCGGAAGATCAGCAAAAACGGATTTTCGATCCATTTTTTACAACAAAGGAAGCTGGGAAAGGAACCGGTCTGGGGCTCTGGGTCAGCTACAGCATTATCGAAAAATTAGGCGGAAAAATTGGCCTGAAAAGCGAGGTTGGAAAAGGCACGATATTTACAGTGGAAATTCCGATCAAGACACCTGAAAAAAAATAATGATACGATGAGTTCACAAAAAAGATGGTATCATTTTCGTTTGTGGGGTTGGATCGCTCACTGGCTCATGACCATTTACTTTCATACAAAACGGGGTGATTATGGAAAGGTTTAAGGTTCTGGTAGTGGATGACGAGCATGACTTTCTGGAAACGCTGGTCAATCGGTTGATGAAGCGGGATATTGATACCGTCGGTGCAGCCAGCGGTGAAGAAGCGCTGAAAATCATGAAAGATAACTTGTTTGATGCGGTCGTTCTGGATATTAAGATGCCTGGCGGAATGGATGGCATTGAAACCATGCGAGAGATGAAAAAAATCCAGCCCCTTGCAGAAATTGTTCTGCTGACGGGCCACGGCTCAGTCGAAACCAGCATCGAAGGTCTCAAACTTGGCGCCTTTGATTATCTCCTGAAGCCTATCAAATTGGAAGAGCTTCTGGTCAAGCTGTCTCTGGCGTTTGAGAAAAAAGATCTTCATTCTCGTAAGATTCGGAACCTCAAGATCAAGGAACTGCTTCGGTAATTCCACCTATAACCCATTCGTTGACCGTTGACGGTCAACGGTCAACGTTTCGTTCAACCCATTACACAGGTCAACTATATGATTCGAAAAGATTCCTACCCGTTATTAACGCCTGAAGAAGCTGTATCCTTCATTCAAAATGGCGACACTGTGGCTTTCAGCGGATTTTCGCCGGCTGGCGCCGCAAAAGTAGTTCCTGTTGCACTGGCCAATCGCGCAAGACAGGAGCATGAGAAAAATCGCCCCTTCAAATTGAGAATTTTGACCGGTGCGTCCAGCGGCCAGAGCATTGATGACGAACTGGCCAGAGCCGATGCCGTTTCCTGGCGCGCGCCCTATCAGGGAGAGACCAGTTTAAGACAAAAAATCAACCGCGAAGAGGTTGAATATGTGGATATTCACCTTTCCCATGTTCCCCAGATGCTGGCTTATGGGTTTCTGGGAAATCTGGATATCGCCGTTGTCGAGGCCACTGAAATCACCCGCGATGGTCGGGTGTATCTGACTTCATCCATCGGCGCCTCTCCCACGTTTCTGCAATATGCGGATAAGGTGATCGTCGAGATCAACAAAAGACATTCCCCCAGACTGAGAGAGATGGCGGATATTGTGGTGATGCCGCCTCCACCGCACCGTGATCCCATTCCGATCTATGATCCAATGACCCGTATCGGTTGGCCTTATGCTGCGGTCAACCCGGAGAAGGTCATAGGAATTGTGGTGAATGACGAACCGGATCATGTCGGCGAAATGCCCCCTCCAGACGGGTTCAGTCACCTGATCGCCGAGCATGTGGTCAAATTCCTGTGTGATGAAGTCAAAGCCGGGCGCCTGCCAAAGAACCTGCTGCCACTTCAGGCCGGTGTTGGCAGCGTGGCTAACGGGGTGATGGCTGCTTTAGGGGCGCATCCTGATATTCCGCCGTTCAGTATGTATTCCGAAGTGTTTCAGGATGCCATGGTGGACATCATGCTCAGCGGAAAGCTTACCGGGGCTAGCGCATGCAGCCTGACAGTATCCTGGGCCAAATTACAGGAAATCGTCGGGAATATGGACTTTTTTGCGTCCCGAATTGTGCTTCGTCCCCAGGAGATATCCAATCACCCTGGAATCATTCGCAGGCTGGGTGTGATTGCGATGAATACGGCGCTGGAAGCTGATATCTACGGCAATGTAAACTCCACCCATCTTTATGGAATGGATGTAATGAACGGCATAGGCGGAAGCGGCGAATTCACCCGTAACGGTTATCTGACCATGATGATGACATCCTCCATTGCAAAAAACGGAAAAATCTCCGCCATTGTTCCCATGTGTCCTCACATTGACCACAATGAGCACTCGGTACAGGTTATTGTCACCGAACAGGGTCTTGCGGATCTTCGTGGTCTGGGTCCCAAGCAGCGCGCAAAAGTCATCATCGACAACTGTGCTCACCCCTTGTATCGGGACTACCTGAACCGCTATGTTCAGGAATCCCGCCCTGGCCACATTCGACACGATCTGACCCGTTGTTATGAACTACACCGGAATCTCATGAACCTTGGCTCAATGTTGCCGTAAAGGCGGAAAGCAGAAGGCGGAAGACTGAAGACTGAAGACTGAAGACTGAAAGGACGATCAGATGAATAATCCATCACGGATATTGAAATTGCCAACTGAAAACAATCTGGCTATTCCCATTCTGGAACAGACCCGGAAATATGGCGACAAAGTGGCCATGCGGTGTAAACGGGATGGCGTGTGGCGGGAAGTTACATGGAGTGCGCTGGGAGAGCAACTGAATGCAGCGGCCAGGGCGCTTCTGGAACTGGGACTGAATGAAGGTGAAATGATCAGCATATTTTCACCCAATATGCCGGAGTGTACCATCGCCGATGTTGCTTCGCTCAGTATCCGGGGAGTCCCGGTCTATATTTATCCTACCAATCCAGCCAAAACAGCCGAATATATTGTCAATGATTCAGAATCCAGAATGATCTTTGTTGGAACCCAGGATCAGTATGACAAGGTCATTTCGTTTATTTCAGCGTCTTCATGCCTGAAAAAAATCATCGCTTTTCGAAAAGAAATCAATCTGAATGCTCATCCGATGGCCATGCATTTTGATGCGTTTCTGGATATGGGACGAAGTTCATCCAAAGGCCCAGAAATATCCAGCAGGCTGGAGCGGGCATCCCAGGACGATCTCCTGACGCTGATCTATACTTCCGGCACTACGGGTGAGCCCAAGGGAGTAATGCTAACCCATTCCAATATGTTTCACAGCGCGGCATCACACGATATTCGCCTTATAGACCCCAATGACCGGGATGTTTCGCTGTGCTTTCTTCCCCTGTCCCATGTTTTTGAGCGGGCGTGGACGTATTATGTTCTGCATTGCGGTATGACCAACAACTACCTGGAAGATCCCAAGACCATTATTGAAG
>Ga0194044_10000489_pt1 | contig 19452 bp, 19 predicted proteins | sample JunL4417m_MetaG_FD_155460 | JGI IMG/M metagenome (GOLD analysis project Ga0194044, IMG submission 155460) | Anoxic zone freshwater microbial communities from boreal shield lake in IISD Experimental Lakes Area, Ontario, Canada - Jun2016-L442-17m | ecosystem: Environmental > Aquatic > Freshwater...
GATCTAATGCAATTACTTTATTATAATCAATAATAGCACCATAATAATTTTCTAAATTATATTTTGCTAAACCCCTATCATAATATGCTTCAATAAATTTTGGATCTAATTCTATGGCTTTATCGTAATCTTGGAGCGCTCATGTATAATCTCATAAATCATATTTTATTTGGCCTCTCGTTTTGAATGCCCGTTCTAATTTTGGATCTATTTTAATCGCCTTATCAAAATCTTGGAGCGCTCATGTATAATCTCATAAATCATATTTTGCGTCCCCTCTTGCGTTGAATCCGACTACTGATACAGGATCTAACATAATCGCTTTATTATAATCTTGGAGCGCTCATGTATAATCTCATAAATCATATTTTGCGTCCCCTCTTGCTCCAAATACATCTAATGAGTTTGGATCTATTTCGATTACCTTATCAAAATCTTGGATAGATCATGTATAATCACCCATTTTATATTTTACTACACCTCTTACACTAAATGTGTCCACTGAGCTTGGATTTAATTCTATCGCCTTATCATAATCTTGGAGTGCTCATGTATAATCTCATAAATTATATTTATCCATACCAGAATATAGCTTAGCTAGATCAGCAACAAAAAAATCCATTTCAGGTTCCTGAGGTTCCGGTGGTGTACATCATGAGAGTAGGAAAACACTAATAGATAGTGCTATAAGTAAGGATAATTTTTTCATGTGTATCGTTGGGGATAAAAATATGATGTCATATTATTCTCTATATAAACCATTAACTTCTTCTATTTCTTCTGTTCCAAACTTTACTATATTTTGATTCTCTTCTTGGCAGGCATTAAGAAGTTGATTCTTCCACCCATTATCGTTTGTGGTTTTATTCAAAATTTTGATGCTCTCATTGAATTGGCCTAATTCTCTCAGAATCTCTGCCTGCATGATATATAGTTCATCAATATCATCTTCGTCTTCATCTTCATCTCTCTCGTCTACATTCTCTATACTACCAATCTTTTCTTGTTTATCCTGATTCATCTTCAATAACTTTTTCAAGTTATCTTCATATATCTCTTTCTCCTGTTCGACTGCAAAAGTGTCATACACAGATCATAGTCCTTTTCTTACTCTATCATTAAACGCCCATCGAATTTGCATCCTGATATAATATTCTTTTGATGCATTAGATATGTCGGCCTCATCTAACGCTCTGATATAGTCTTTAAGATTTACGTATCTCAATTCAGCATACTTAGCATTGTTTGACGGTGGTGTTTTTGTTGTTGATGATTCTAGTGCCTCATCTTTCCAAATAAATTTATTACATTCAGAACATATCTGGAGCCAATCGTCGTCTGACATACAAGATCAGACCATCTTTCCATCAGAATAAAAGTCTGCTCAAAATGTATTCGAGGATAATGTATCTGTTGTAGATACTGATGCATTACAATATGGACATCTTCATATAACAAGCATTATTTGTGTCATTTGGATTGTTTTTATACGATAAATTTATCTAAATTATTTATTGCTTTTTTTATACATATTCTCTTGAAAAAGTCAATCTATTGATTACACTCCCATTACATCAAGAGTAGATAGGAGAGCACTGGCTCGCACAAATCTCACTCCCAAAAAAACTTCATTACATTTGTTTTTTTGGCGGTCGAGATGACTATCTCAGCAACCTGCCTCACGGTAAGGTGCTTCATCCAGCCTGAGAGGGAGAGATGTGACAATCACAAACTTTTCGTCTTAGGATAGAAAGGTTTTACTTTTTTATTCTAAAAAAATGACACCACTTAAATGACCAGGAGATCCTGGGTATGATGCAAATGTACTACAAATGAGAGAAATTCGTGCGAAGCAATGACCAGACGCTTGGAAGAAAGATCTGGATGAAATGACTATTGCGAAGTTAGAAGATTGTATGAATGAGAAAGAAGATGATACAGTAGACCGAGAAAAGGTCAGACAAGAATTTAAAGACAGCTTCGTTGCTATGAGTAACCAAGAGCTTCTGGATACCTTGAAGAACGAGACCAAGAAGCAATGACGAGGTTTTGCGAGGATGAATTACCTTGGGTTATTGAGAGAAGAAATGGAGAAACGTAATTTGAACTAGTAATCTTTTATTTGAGACGCGAAAAAAACTTGAAGTATTGAAAGTTTTTTCGATGTCGAAATTATGCATTTTTATCCTTTTAAAGAAAATATCATGACACCAGAACAACTGGAAAAAGAAGCAATTAATTTTTATCGACAGATTTGTCATCTCCAAAATCAGACTAAGGCATTGTATTATTTAGGGATGTGATTGTCTCGTGCGCTCCCATGAACTCAATCAAGTCAGTTGCTAACTATGATCAATAAGTTACTTATCCAATACAAAGACAATCCCGATAGTGCTCCGAAGATGGAGGTAGGATTTGAGTCGGCTACAGGGTGTGAGTTGGGGTAGAAAATATTAGGGATGATGTTTTTATCATTACTCAAAAACATTTAAATCTTTTTTAAGATTATTTTTTATATCATTCCTTGTCATATCAATCCCAGTCATATCAATCCCAGTCATATCCATTCTTATCATATCACGATCAATCTTGTCCATCGTAATATGTTCAATTTCTATGTAATCCATTTATATCAAATCAATTCTTGTCGTATCAATCCCAGTTGTATCAATTTTTATCATATCATGAACCATCTTTTCCGTCGTAATATGTTCAATTTCCATGTAATCCATTTATATCAAATCAATTCTTGTCGTATCAATCTTCATCACAACCATCAGCATCATATCACTCCTTATCGTATCATTCTCTATGTTACTATAGCCATCCCTATTTCTTTTTCAAATCTAAAAAGTCCCCAGATTAGTCGTGGGTTTATGAATCTTTGTAGGTTACAAAAAAACAAAAAGTCTTGCAATTTTATTTGTTTTGTATATACTTATTTCGTTATCACGATGGGGATGTCCATTAGCTTAAGTGTTAGTGCTTAAGTCGTGGGCCCTTTTTTTTGATTAAAAGAAAGTTTCTCTTCCAGATTGGTAAGATTATCGATTTTCTCCTTGGCTGTCTTCTTGAGAAATAAAGAATACTTATGTTTATTGGGTACTATGAGCTTTAGAAGCTTTTTTTGATCATACAAGTATTTTACTAAACAAGAAAAATCACTATCTCCAGTAACTATAATAGCTCTATCATATTTTTTATAATCAATCATTGACTGCAATACCAACTCAGCATCTACGTTTCATTTAGTGGTACCATCTTTCAAAGATAGGACTGGTTTAAAAATAAGAATATATCCACAGGTTTGAAAAAAAGTATACATTAGCTGATTATCGTGTATATACCCTATAAAAAGATATGCTTTGTCAATATGATATTTTTCTTGGAGATATATCCTGAAAGCTTTCCGATCAAGTTTCCATCATTGATCTCTCACGGAAAGATTGACGTTTTGTGTATCAATAAAAGCAAAATTTTTTTCCATTTTTCGTTGTTGACACATGATACAAAAAAAAGACACTAAAACTTATAATAGCATCCTTATATTTGAATACTTTGGCAACCAGGAAATTATAAAAATATCATCAGAAAAATCAATATAAAAAAAAACCTGCCTATTACGGACAGATTTATCTATCGCAGGCAGGTCCCCGCCGAAATGGAGATATTCCTACGAATTGTGTCAAATATATTAGTTTTAATTAAGTGTTTGTATTCTCCCCAAATACCTCGCTGCGTAAAACAACACCATCGACTGAAGTCAAACATACACCAACACCAAAAAGAAGATCAACTGCCCGGGCAAGTCCGTCTTCATCAACAATAGCACATTGACGATCATCGCTCATATACTTGCTACGATCCAGTACATATAATCCGTCTTGCTAAATATCTTGGCGAGCATCGGCACCTTATGCGCGTAGAAGATCATCGATGCGCTATAGATATTTCGGATGATTCATCGACCGACCACTGCGCCTGCATCACCATTGAAGTACGAGAATAAGCTTACGTAGATCGCGAAATTGATTACGAGGAAGACGACGAGGTTCTGGAGGATACTATTGTATCAGACTTTCTTGAGAAACATAACGTTGGCAACGAAGGTGCCTATCACTACCCGGTAGAGCAGATGATTGACGGTTGCGAAGGTAGCGAGGTGGGTCATATAGTAGATGATGAGGATAGCGATGAGGATGACGTTAAAGAGCTCAAGGACCTGCTTAGTCCGACTTGGCATCGCGGTAAGGAAATTATACAGTGCTTCTACGGTTTTGGAGGTGAAGACTTTCTTGGGTGCGGTGATCCTTTCGCCTGCGAGGATACGCCTGACGGAGATATCTTTCTTGGTGTCGGTTGAAGTCGGGGTGTATTGGAAGATCCTGTAAACGAGGTAGAAGATACCGGTGAGGATTGCGCTGTTTATCGTGAGGGCGAGATACATATTTTTTATCTGATCAAAGACCACGAAGAAGATAGTTCACAGCGTAAGTACTCCTAACTTATATCGTAAGTACTGCTCTATCTCGGCATATTGACCGATGATAAAGATAAAGAACGCGATGATGCCAAGATGTAGTACCCGGAGCATCATAAAGACGTTGAAGAACACTAACCGTCCTCCGAGTGCGAGTCAGATGATAAGTAGGAAAACTACAGCGAGGTAGTAGCCGATCTGGAAGATGGATTTGCCGTCTTGGTAGTTGGCTATATAAGATGCTATCCGAAGTAGGAGATTGAGACCAAGAAGTCAGAGTGCGGTGGTGGTGAGGTCCATACCAAAGAAATTGAAGACACCGACGAGACCGGCGAGGATAATGATCCATGCGATATAGAGCGCGTATTTTTGGAGGATCTCGGTGCCTTTGATCTTGATCGTCTGGGTCGCTCCGTAGTAGCCGAAAAATATCCCGAGAAAGATGAGGGGGACAAAGGCGAGATATCGTAGCCCGATGCCGTAGAAGAAAAGCATGAAGCCGAGCGTGACGAATGACAACAACAACAGAGCCATACTAGGTGGACGAAAAGAGATAAATGGGGAGCAGGGACAAGGGAATAGGGACAAGGGACCGGTGACCGGGGACAAGGAACCAGGGAATAGGGAACCGGGAGCAGGGAGCAGGGAACTGATTACTGGTCCCTATTGAGTTTAAATAGCGAAGTTGGTAGTGATGAAGTAGATGATGAGGTAGTGGAGTGCGATGATGAGGGGGATCATGATGAGCATTCTGAGAAGAGATTGTTTTTTGAGATAATTGGCGGCGAAGATAAGCAGTCACCGGAGACCCAGGGTGATCATAGAATATGCTAGTCCGAGCTGAGCAGCACTAAAGAGGTAGAGGTCGTTGGCGACGGTATAGATACCTAAGAGGGTCAGGATGATGATAAAGACGAACTCGGTCATATCGTAGAGGGTGGAAAGGAATGCGGTAGGATCAGCTATCTTGTAGAGTATATCCTTGCCGAGAAATTTGAATAGTGACGTGAATGCGCCGATACTTGCGTATGCTAACTTTTTGATAGGCATCTTCATGTGTAATCCTTTGATGATATCTGCCATCTCCATATGCTCCATCTCCTGTTTGAGGTCCATGGTGGTGATGATGGATTCTGGGAATATGGTAATGGGATCTTGCGTGTTTGCGTATCGCTTCCTATCGTAGGTGTCAATGATGGTGAGCAATTCGCTGATGGTGAGTTTGATCTTTTCGAAATTGGTTCCCATACGCTGTTTTTTGAGATCCTCGGTAAGTCATTCTATCTTTTTGAGATCCCTTGTCTCTATCATCTTACCGGATCTCCTGGTAGTCAAATCTACTCTTGCTACGATCTTGAGGATAATCTCTCTGGCTGATTTCAGGTCTTTGTCTTCAAACATCGCTTTGGCTTTATCTGACTGTTTGGCGATGTCTTCTTTGATTTTCGCCTGCCTTTCGATAGCGATCTCTTGGGCTTTGGTGATAAATATCTGGGATGCTTCCTGGGTGATAGGCGTGGTAAAGCTATTCATCTCGGTGATGTCGAATCATAGGAAGACGAAAAAATCACATGCTTCTGCTATGTCGTGGAACTTGGTGACAACATCTACACGCTCGGTCCCGACATTCATAGTAAAATAGATGTCGCCAAATGTCGTCTTGTCGAGGGTATAGTCTTTGAAGGAGAGTACGAGCACATTGTTTTGTTCGAGCAATTTCCTTGCGACCAGGTAGGAGTCAGCGCAGATTAGGATTTCGAAGTTGAACCTTTCGATTCTTTCTTCTTTTATACCATTTATGCTAAAAGTCATTATGAAAATACAAGGTAAAAAGCCCTAACTTTGTGTGGTTTAGTGCTTTTATATTGAAATTTCGCGGAAAATCAATATAAGGACTACGATACAAGCACCAATTTACCCGTAATGATACAAAAGATTTCTCACCAAAAAAACTAAGCTCCGACACCACCACAAAGGACAGACTACCATGAGTCCTTTTTTGTTCTGGTACTGAATTGTGTTTTTTTATTCCCTTTATGATAGAACGATGTGAGAACACATGATTACTGATCATGAGTATAGGCCAGGCAATGATGTCTCCAAGTACCTTGCTTCCCAAGAGCATTATCAGATTGTCCTTTTGGATATGCTGAGAGCCCAAGAGATTAGCCAACAAGAATACGATGCAGCAGTTAATACACCCAAAGACATTAATTAATAGTATCATTTTCTAAACTTTTTATATCGATTATATGTCATAATGTACAGTAGCCTTATGAAAAAAACTTTACGGACCTTATTCATCGTCATCCTTTTGATCGGCGTTGGATCCCTCTATGTCGTCAAATTTCCAGACTCCGTAGTTTCCCAAAAGATCTTGAACGCCATCGGTGGACAAGTAGTCACGGATGCTACCGTATCGACTGGTATCGACCTCACCAATTGTAGCAGTTACTTCGATGGCTGCAATACCTGTTTCGTCCAGAGCTGAGTCGTCGGCGGATGCACGAGAATGTACTGTGCAACCCCTACAGAGCCAAAATGCCTTCAATATACCACAGGAACCAGGGAGCAGGGACAAGGGACCAGTGATCAGGGACCAGGTCTCGACCTCACGAATTGTGTCAGCTATTTCGATGGATGTAATAATTGTACCGTCAAGGATGGAAAACCTGAAGCATGTACCCTTATGTACTGCGAGACACCTACGGAACCAAAATGTAATCAATATACCACAGGGACCAGGGATCAGGGATCAGGGACCAGTACTCCGACAGTAGGAATAGCAAATCCCGCTTCAGTTAATTGTCAAAGGAATGGAGGTACACTCGCGCTCGTCACCTCATCAGATGGTGGCCAAGTCGGTATGTGTACGCTGTCTGATGGCACTGTATGTGAAGAACGAGCATATATGAGAGGTGAATGTAAGGCAGGGACCGGTGACCAGGGAGCAGGGGCAAGTCCGGGAAATGCATGAGCATGAGCAATCTGTACTATGGAATATGCACCTGTCTGTGCAAGCATCCAAGTCCAATGTGTCAAGGCGCCATGCCCTCCTATCCAACAGACCTTTGGTAACAAATGTCAGATGAACGCAAATAAACTCGCAAACTTCTTACATGACGGAGAATGCAATAAATAAATGATAATGAATTTTCAATTTTCAATTTCTAATTTCTAACTTGTAAATTATGTTATTCTAAATTGTAATGTAGTAGTGGTTTCCGTGCGTAGTAGCGTTTTATCGCTCATCCAACATAACCATGAAATCAAGTATGCCTATCTTGCTTGTATTGCTCGCCATTTCCTTACTCTTCGCGATACTCTTGCGGAATCCGTGACGGAAATTTTCCCAGGACACCCTATCCGTTATCGGTCTGGAGTTCTTGGCCCCTGATACTACGACTCCCGTTTCGGAGTTCTCGGTCAGTCAATGGACTTCACGTACCTGTCAGAAATATGGAGGAACCTTCGATAGTAGTGGTCCAAGCTGTCGTTTCACTGATGGAACGATCTGCAGTGGAGAGAAAGTCGCTGACTGGAAATGTATGCTCATGGACGGCACCCTATGTAAGGGCACAAACTATGTCCAAAACGCTTGCACACTCCCATAATCTAGATCACAACTATTCCTATATGCTTCATTAAAAATTTTATACGTAAATTATTCATTATGCAACAGATTATCTGAAATTCATTCCTCGACCAATACTTCGATGAACACACCATGTCCTTCCATATCAAGGAAGGTCGCCCTTTCCTGAGAAAAAAAGGAGTCCCAGGAAATCGAAAACCAGAAATTGATACCCAATCTATGAGCAAAGAAGAGATGAAAGCCTTCATAGACAAAATCTATCAAGAGATAGAAAGCAGAGATGATGGGGTTATGGAGATCGATAGAAAACTTTCCAAAGTCTTACAACTCGGCCCTTATAGAATAGTAATTGTCTATCCTCCCCTTTCCGACGGATTGGAGATGACCATCGTCAAACCCATCAAGACCTTGGTGATAGAAGATTATCAATTGGATCCTGAGGTCTTTAATCTTTTGAGGAATCAAGCCAAAGGTATCCTTGTCTCCTGATCTCCAGGAAGCGGAAAGACCACCTTCGCACAAGCGCTTATTGATGTCTATCACAGAGATCATAATATCATCAAGACCATCGAGTCACCTCGTGATTTGCTCGTCTCCGATGATATCGTCCAATATAGTTTCACCTATGGAACCCATGATGAAGTGAGAGATATCCTCCTACTTTCCAGACCAGATTATACCGTCTATGATGAAGTAAGAAATACCTCTGACTTTGAATTATACAAGGACTTGAGATTGACCGGTATAGGATTGGTAGGCGTTATCCATGCAACCAGAGCCGTCGATAGCATCCAGAGATTTCTGGGTACGATTGAGATGGGTATCATCCCGCAAGTCATCGACACCGTTATCTATATCGATAAATGAGTCATCCAGGAAATCTATACGCTTCAGCTCACCGTCAAAGTCCCTGAAGGGATGGAGTCAGAAGATCTTGCGAGACCCGTCATCGTCATCACTAGCTTCCTGACCAAGAAAGTAGAATACGAAATCTATACCTTCGGTGAACAAATTGTCGTCATGCCGCTGACCGGCGATATGAACGGTGAAGGCAAAGTCGAAAGCAAAGGCAAAAGTAAATTGTCCGAATATGCGAAACATACTATTACCCAGAAACTCCAGCAACTTTTACCCTGCGATTTCTTGGTCAAAGTAAAATGATCATCCAATCTTGATCTCTATATCCCTGAGTCTTCCAAAGGGCGCATCATCGGCAAAGCAGGAGCCAATATTATGAGTCTGGAAAAAGATCTTGGACTCAAAATTAATCTCAAAAGCTTCGATGATTTACCGCTGCTCGAAGTAAAATCCCAAGTCAATGGTAGCAAGAAAAATACCGCAATGGATATTCTCTTCCCACTCGAACTTGCGGCCCAGAATATTTGTTTCCTCGTCGGAGAGGAGATTGCGTATTTCACCGCAGATACTCGTGGCACTGTCAGCATCAAGAATAAGGAACTCGTCAAAACGATTACTAAGAAGGGCTTTGTTATTGTGGATACTAATAAACTTTAAATTTCAATTTCTAATTCTCAATTTTCAATGTAGGACTTTGTACTATTATTCACTATTGTCATCCTGAGTATAAATGACCGAGGTATTCAAACATTATTATTATTGCTTTTTTATCATTAGTAGAGATAGCTTATGAACAACTTCCATTTTTCAAAAATCATCGCAGGTGTAGGACCTACCTTAGCCAAAGAGACCGTACTTTCCAAAGTCATCAATATGGTCGATATTTTCAGGATTTCCTTATCAGGAGGATTCGATGACAACAACAAAAAATACATCGATACGATTATGAAGCTCGACAACAGCAAAACGATCATGATGGAAACGAGAGGATCCGATATCAGGATCAAGAACGTTATGAATATCAAGGTCAAGGCAAGACAGAACATCGAGATAGAATACAGCGAATACGCCCAAGAACATGATAAGAGGATATTCGTTGATGCATCGTTTCTGAGAGAATTGAAAGTCGGACAGATTATCAAATTCCAGCAGAGCGGCGTCATCATAAAAGTCAAAACCAACAAGGAACATGCGACCATGTGCGAAGTGATCGAATGAGGATGGATTATCCAGTTTGATAGAGTTTTTTTTCATAACTATGATCTCGATTTACCTTTCCTCGGCGAAAGAGACAAAAAAGATATCTTATGGGGATTGGAATATGGTGTCCATGTCCTGGCACCTTCACTCGTCAAATCGAGCGAGGACATCATCGAACTCAAGCAATTCCTCGCTACCAAAAATGCTGATAAAATGAATATCTTAGCCAAGATAGAAACGGAAGAAGCGTTGGATAACCTCGATGAAATCTTGGAAGTCTCCAATGGACTTATCTTCGTGTTTGAGAAAATCGAAAAAGCTATGAAAGCTTTGAAACTCAATGAAGAGATGCTCATCAAGAAATGTAAGGACCTGGGTAAACCAGCGATCGTGACGTTCGTCGGTAGATTGGAAAAAGGTAAATATCAGCTCATCAATGATACACAATTGAAGAAATTTTCTACGCTGGGAGCTGATGCATATATGCTCGATACCCTGCTTCATGAAGAAGATCCCCTCACGGTAATCACCCATCTTTCCGATACGCTCGATTCCTTGGAACTCAAAATAGCTCCTCAGGATCTGGTACGTTTCTATGCCAACAATGAATTTATGGTCAGAGATTATATCCTCTACAATGCGCATAGAGCCACTCAGGAAGTGGATGTGAGAGCATTGGTCCTCTATACCGAAAACGGCTATTCCGCAGGCAGATTATCAAGTCTCAAACCGAGAGTGCCTATCATCGCCTTCACCAAGAGCGATGAAAACTATAGATATCTCAATATGCTTCGAGGTGTCAGAGGCTACAAAATCTCGCAATCATTCAGCTATGAAAATCTCAAAAGAATAGGAAAAGAAATGATCAGAATCATCTTCAAAGGCAACATCTCCCTCGACGACAAGATTATCATCGTGCAAGCAAACGAAGGCGGTGGTGATGAAAAGACTGGTATGATCAATGGTTTGGAGTTGTATAAGTTTAAGAATATATAAGAAGATAGGGACAAGGATTAAGGGACCCGTTTCCTGTTTCTTGTCATCCTGAGTCCCGCCTTGCGGGATCCGAAGCTTGTCTGCCGTAGGCAGGGATATACGTAATATTACTCTATTCCTGTCTGCGGCAGGCAGGTTTCTAATGTAGGACTTTGTATTATTACTAACTATAGTAATTTACAATAGTGCATAAGTAGACACTACCATCATCCATCATCCAAAATTAATTAAGGTCTAACATCCATTTATCCTCGCAGGGGAAAATCTAAAATTAATTTTTTCCTTCCAGGATAAATCTCTGCGAGGATGAAAGAATTTAGAAGAAAGAAATCTGCTCGTGATGAGTGGATTTTTTGTTTATTTACGGTGTCAGATTGGAATCGTCTTGACCACACCACGTCATTCCAGGGCTTGTCCTTTGCGAAGTCAAAGGGATAGACATGTCTTCATCCCCCTCATTCCGGCGATAAGCTTTGCGGCCGGAATCCATACCCATATAGCTTTAAAGCATGGATTCCGGCTCCAATCCGGTACGCCGGAATGACGTATACGAGTAACTATGGATTCCCTGGTCCCTGTTCCCTGGTCCCTGCTCCCTGCTCCCTGCTCCCTGTTCCCCGTTCCCTGGTCCCTGGTCCCCTTGTCCCCGGTCCCCCGTTCCCTATGAAATTTATCCTCAAACAAACACTGCCCTGATTTATGCTTATCATATACTTTTTGGGGGCTACTTTTTTTAATGATTTTTCCATTGCAAACCTCATGATATACTATATATAGTGGCTACATTTTTCCGTATACCACAATATATTGTATATTCCATACATTTCTCATAAATTGTAAATACTAAATAACGAATAACGAAAAACTAATAATGAAAAACAAAGGTATCGTATCAAATGGACTATCATTTTTGCAAAAGATTATCATAAGACAATCATTTCATTCAAAATTCAAAATTTAAAATTTAACATTATAGAGAAATGGCTATCTACAAAGTAAGGAAAAGGAATTGAGCGATTATTGATTTCGATATGGGAAAGATCGAACAAGCAATCAAAAAAGCGATAGAAGCCGTAGGAGGGACTGACTTCACGGAGGTCACCCAGCTTGCTAAGAAAGTCGGCAAGGAAGTCGAAAAGAAAGTCGGGAAAGAGATACCTAACGTAGAAGCTATCCAAGATACGGTAGAACAGATATTGGTCAAGGAAGGGCATGATACCGTCGCCAAAGCATACATTCTCTATCGTCAGAAAAGATCGGAATCGAGAGCCCAGGAAAATGTTGTTGTCGAAGTTGGCAAGACTATGGACGAATATCTCGATCAAAGCGATTGGAGAGTAAATGCCAATAGTAACCAATGATATTCGCTCGGAGGCTTGATCCTCAATATCTCAGGAAAAGTGATTGCTAATTATCGGTTGAGTCATATCTACCCGGGAGAAATTGGTACCGCACATAGGACAGGAGATTTCCATATCCATGATTTAGATATGTTTTCTGGGTACTGTGCAGGACGGAGTCTTAGACAATTGCTTGAAGAAGGATTTAATGGATTGACCAATAGAGTACAATCAGCACCACCAAAAAACCTTCAAGCTGCGGTCAACCAAATGATTAATTTCTTCTGAACACTTCAGAACGAACGGGCGTGAGCGCAAGCGTTCTCCTCTTTCGATACCTATCTCGCTCCCTTCGTCCATAAATATAAAACGGAAGTTGAAAAAGATCTCGAAGAAATGGGTATGGTATTCGCTACTCCCGAAGCCAAAAAAACCTATGTTGATAAAAAAACTTACAAATATGTTACCCAACAGATGCAGAATTTCATCTTTGGATTGAATGTTCCTTCACGCTGGGGAACGCAAACACCGTTCACCAATATTACCTTGGATTGGACTTGTCCAGATGACCTTAAAGAGAAATCATTGATGCTCGGAGGGATAGAGAAATGATATTACCCCAAGAAATTCAGTGAACTAGAAGAAGAAATGAAACTTATCAATAGAGTGCTTATCGAAGTTTATACTGCGGGAGATTGGACAGGGTCTGTCTTCACCTTCCCTATCCCAACCTACAATGTCACCGAAGATTTTCCCCGGGATGATCCGGATATCGATTTGCTCTTTGAGATGACAGCCAAATATGGAATCCCTTATTTTCAGAACTTCGTGGGATCACAATTTAAAGTCACCAAAGATAAAGACGGTAATGTCACCAAAGTAGATAATCCAGATGCCTACAAACCAGGTGCAGTAAGATCTATGTGTTGCAGGCTTCAGCTTGACCTGACTCAATTAGAAAAAAGATGAGGAGGGTTGTTTGGATCAGCAGAGATGACCGGTTCGATAGGAGTCGTAACGCTCAATATGGCCAGAATAGGATATAATTTCAAAGGAGATAAAGAAGGGTTCAAAAATCAGGTTCGCTATCTTATGAATCTCGCCAAAATATCGCTTGAACTCAAAAGAAAAGAGATTACAAAATGGCTAGACGCAGGATTGTACCCGTATACCAAAAGGTATCTCCATTCATTCAGAAATCACTTCTCCACTATCGGTCTCAACGGTATGAACGAAGCTATCCTCAATTTCACTAACGGAAAAGAAGATATCTCTACAGATGAAGGCAAAAAATTCGCTACAGAAATACTCGATTTTATGAGAGAGATGCTCAAACAATATCAGGAAGAGACAGAAAATCTTTACAATCTGGAAGCGACACCTGCAGAAGGAACCACCTATAGATTCGCCAAAGAAGATAGAAAACAGATTCCGGAAATCATCCAAGCAGGAACGCACGATGCACCCTACTATACCAATTCTACTCAGCTTCCTGTAGGCTATACCGATGATCCCTTCGAAGCATTAGAACAACAAAATGATCTCCAATGCAAATATACTGGGGGAACGGTACTCCATCTCTATATGGGAGAAAGAGTCTCCAACGCACAAGCATGCAAACAGCTCGTCAAGAAAGTTATCTCTAATTATCAGCTACCGTATATCACCATATCGCCTGTCTTCTCTATTTGTCCAAAACACGGATATGTCGTAGGAGAACATGATTACTGTCCCAAATGTGATAAGGAAATCGGATATGCAGGAGATGAATTCAATGTCGATATCAGACAAAAACATACGTCAGATCCTGAAAAACTCAGAATCATCAGAGAAAAAAAGGTACAAAATTAACTAACATATGTGCTCTTTTATATTGTAACACCTTTATCGCCATGCAAACATTCTACAACAAAGACGGACAGGAAATCCATAGGACTCCTTGCCAAGTATTTACTCGCGTTATGGGATATCTTAGACCGGTCAGTCATTACAACATTGGAAAAAAATCCGAATTCTATAGCAGAAAATATTTCGATGAAGGAAAGACCGCTAATTCAACGTTTGTCAGACAATTTGGAGCGCAAGTATTCGTAGGTGGATGAGCATGTGGATGCGACTAATCCATGGAAGAGCAATGCATGAATATTAACAGTCAAGTGACCGTAGAAGACAGCAGCATCATTATGCTGTCTTGGAGTAACTTGGCTTTTTATTTATCTTTCCAAACCATGAACGAAACTCCTATCAAGATTTGAATCATTTGATGATCAGGACTGGATAATCCAGATATCTTGAAAAATCCCAAAGATATCGAAATCACTACTGAGTATGGACAACCAAGTTCTCTCCTCAAAACGGGAACTATAGCAGGAGTTGAGGTCGTCCTCTTAGCGAGACATGGAAGAGAACATACCATCCCTCCTACCCAGGTGAATTATAGAGCGAACATCATGGCACTCAAAAATATCTGATGCACCCATATCCTTGCGACTACCGCAGTAGGAAGTCTGAGAGAAGAAATCCAAAGAGGCGATTTGGTATTCCCGGATCAGTTCATCGATTTCACCAGAAGAAGAGAAGTGAGTTTTTATGAGACTTTTGCACCACATACACCTCTCCATACGCCTATGGCAGACCCATTTTCCCAAGAGCTTAGGACCTTGTGTATTGCGAGTGCTAGCGAGCTGAACATCCCTCACCATCCGACAGGAACGGTTATTACTATAGAAGGAGCGAGATTTTCTACGAGAGCAGAAAGCACTATGTTTAGGATGCGAGGAGCAGATATCATCAATATGTCTATCGCTCCCGAAGCAATCTTAGCTAACGAAGCAGGAATACCCTATGCTGCTATCGCGATGAGCACCGATTATGATTGTCGGAAAACGGATGAGGAACCCGTTACACGAGAAAGGATATTGGAGATATTTAGAGAGAATGCAGATAAAGTTATCCAATTGCTTTTATATACTATACCGAAGATTTCATGACTATCTTAGAAAAAGCGTATATCAAATCCGTCATTAGGACTGTCCCCAACCGGCCAAAACCAGGGATTATGTTTAGGGATATCACTACCTTACTCAAAGACGTCCATGGCTTCCAACAAACCATCGACATCTTAACAGACAGATATAAGCAGACCAAGATTGATGCTATCGTCGGTATAGAATCCAGAGGATTTATCATCGGTGCAGCATTGGCACATACGCTGAAACTCGCCTTCATTCCTATCAGGAAAAAATGAAAATTGCCTGCAGACGTTATCGCGGAAGAATATGCCCTGGAATATGGGACAGACATCATAGAGATTCATAAGGATGCACTCACACCATGAGATACTGTGCTTTTGGTTGATGATCTTCTGGCCACCGGAGGAACCATGATAGCTGCCTGCAATCTCGTAAAGAAGCTCGGCGCCTCTATCCACGAATGTTGTTTCATCGTCGATCTGCCTGATCTCGGAGGCAAGAAGAAGCTGGAAGATGCAGGGTACAAATGTTTTACGCTGGTAGAGTTCGAGGGAGAATAAGACTTGAAAACGTGGAGAATGGAGAATGGAAAGATGGAATCATTCCCTTAACCTCATTCCGGCGTCATGTGTTGCGGCCGGAATCCAGTTTGCCCAGTATGGATTCCTTCTTCCAAACCTTATCACAGGAATGAGGGACCACTGTGGCATGAGCATTTCAATATTTTAGCATATAAGCAATCCAGGGTGAAAATAGCGGGGATACAGCAGAGTACGATGATAGACTATCCAGGCAAGATTGCTTGTGTGGTCTTTACCCAGTGATGTAATTTTCGCTGCAGTTTCTGTCATAATCCCGAATGTGTGTTGCCTGAAAAAATGATGTTATTTCAGAATGATCTTATCCCAGAAGATGCCTTCTTTAATTTCCTCAAAGCCAGAAGATGACTCCTAGATGGCGTAAGCATCTGCGGTGGAGAACCTACCATACATGCTGACCTCTACGACTTCGCCAAGAAGATAAAAGATATGGGATTCTTAGTCAAGTTGGATACGAACGGAAGAGATTATCATACCGTCACAAGAATGATCCAGGATAAAATTTTGGATTATGTCGCTGTGGATTTGAAGCATTCGCTGCATAGCTATGAAGACGCAATAGGCGTTGCTCAACCCCCTGAATTTTATAATAGTTATCAGAAACTCTTACAGCTTTTATTGGAGAGTAAGATAGATTATGAATACAGGACTACGGTTGCCAAGGGGCTACATACCGCTGATGATATAGAGAATATGGCGGTGTATATCAGAGGTGCAAAAAACTATTATCTGCAGAATTATATCTGAGGCAATACTCTCGATCCTGACTTCTGAGGCACACCGTTCAATGATGAAGAACTTTTGCATTTCAAAGAGATAGCGGAAAGATATGTCCAGCATTGTGAGATTAGGAAATAAGAAAATCAGGGAATAGGAATGAGGGAATAGGAAACAGGGAACGGGTCCAAGGAATCCATAGTTACTCGTATACCTCATTCCGGCGTACCGGATTGGTGCCGGAATCCATGCTTTAAAGCTATATGGGTATGGATTCCGGCCGCAAAGCTTATCGCCGGAATGAGGGGACCGGGGAATGGGGAACAGGGAATAGGAAACAGGGAACGGGTCCAAGGAATCCATAGTTACTCGTATACCTCATTCCGGCGTACCGGATTGGTGCCGGAATCCATGCTTTAAAACTATATGGGTATGGATTCCGGCCGCAAAGCTTATCGCCGGAATGAGGGGACCGGGGAATAGAAGACAGGGAGCAGGGAGCAGAGTCTGACCTACGTCTTATTAGATATTCCTCCTTTTCTGAAAGGAGGTGACCGAAGGTCGGAGGATTTTCAGTACTTTAGTAAAATCTCCCACTCCGCAGTCCTGCGGGGTCCTCCTCTTTCAATGAATATAGTATTCCATACTTTCTATAAATATTCGATTTGGATTACAATTCATCTCGCAAAAAAAAGAGGGGGGAAATCCCACCTCCTTGATACATGTACATAGTTTTTACAATCCCCGGATAACGGTCTGAATTATCTTTTTTTGGAGTAATTCATTTACCGTGACTCTCTTGAATTCCTTCAAGGTGATCCAATGACCATCTCCGAAAAGTGCATTCTCTTCCTGGAAAAAATCTGGCAACCCTACGCTTGTCGCGATAACAATTGCCTCATCTTCGTCCTGGCTTAGTCCACTGAATCCTAAGAATAAGGAGTCATTGAGCTTGATTGCGCCTTTGATCCCGAAGGGAGTCGTTCCGCTTGTGATGGCACCAGGCCGATAGAATATCGCCTGACATTTCATCTCTGCGTAGGCACGATATTTGAGTTGTTTCGTCCCATATTCTGGATCCTTCTGGTAGGGAATTTCCCCCAGCATACTCAACTGCAGCAACTGCATACTATCATCGTTTCTCTGGCATAATGCGAGATATCCGCCCTTCTGGGCATTGATTGAATAGAATATTCTCTCTGCAGTGGAAAAGATTTCTCTCACTGCCATTTGTGTGTACTTTTGCATATTTACCTATTTTTTGTTTGTTCAAATACTATATATTTTTTATGTCTAAAGTCAACCTCTGATGTTAAAATCATCAGGATGTATATGAAGAAAAAATGGTCGCTAATAGAATCAGAAATTATTTTTTGAAATGAGCGATACAGTCTTTGTAGCCGTCGAGATAGGCTTTGTGCATCTTATCGTTGCTGACATCGAGGACTTTGAGATTGAGACTCTTATAAAATAAATGCGTAACAGCTCACATATTTTCTACGGTATGATGTCTGAGTAAGATTTCAAACGAGACTGAGAGGTTATCAAATATCGTTTCTATCACCTGATTTTCTTGGAATTTATTGAGGGCGATCCCGATGATCTCATTATCTGGATAGCTTTTTTTTGCAAACTCTACAGGAAAATTATTGGTCGCTCCCCCATCCATCAGGAGGTGATTTTGATATTTTCTCACCGGAAATATCCCTGGCATCGAAACGCTACCGAGAAGAATAGGCGTCAGGTCTCCGGTATCCAAGAGCAAGAATGTCCCTTTTTTGACGTCGGTCGTTCAGATATAGGTCTTTATCTTGAGGTCGGTGATTTTTTTTGGCAAATCTTTGGTAAATTTTTCTTCAAAATAATCGAGATTTAATATACTTTCTTTGGAAAAAATGTTTATGGAAGCAAGTCCAAAAGGGTTTACACCGAAATAGATATCGTAGATCTCCTGTGCTGAATACCCTGCTGCTCGATAGCTTCCTATCAATGCTCACGCACTTACGCCGTAGATTGCCTGGATTTTGTCTTTGTAGCCGAGTTCCTCCAATCACTTTAGGATTCCTAATGCATAGAAACCTCTCGTCCCTCCTCAGGAAATAACGAGGGTGTATTTTTTATTGTTTCAAGGAATGAGATTTTTGAGTGATGAGAGTATGGGCATAGAAAGGTTTGTTATGTATAAATTTTAGATGATGGACCTTAATTAATTTTGGATGATGGATGATGGATTTTGGATGAAGGTAGTGTCTTATTATAATCTATTGTACTATACAATAGTTCATTTTAGTAAGTCCTGCATTCAACATTTAATATTATTTATTTACTCATTTCAGCCCAATCTCCTGGCTTTACTCCTGCGGCATTTGCCTCTTCGAGATCAATATGAAAATCTAATGCATAATCATCTCTTGCTCTGACTGCTACATTTTCAAATACAACTCCTCTGATTCCTCAGACATGTAAATTGATATCATCACCATCCTTGATTCCCATTTCTTGTGCCTCTTTGACGGTGCAATGTAAATGTCTCTGGGCTACCATAGCGAAAGGACCATAGACCTCCCCTACTGGTCAGACGATTTTGATATATCACAAATCTTTGGTGTCTCCGGAAACTTTTATCGGTGCAGTGATTCATAAGGTGAAGGTATCTCCGAGCATAATCTCTACTTGAGTTGTTTTTCTATTGGGC
>Ga0194044_10000492_pt1 | contig 19396 bp, 15 predicted proteins | sample JunL4417m_MetaG_FD_155460 | JGI IMG/M metagenome (GOLD analysis project Ga0194044, IMG submission 155460) | Anoxic zone freshwater microbial communities from boreal shield lake in IISD Experimental Lakes Area, Ontario, Canada - Jun2016-L442-17m | ecosystem: Environmental > Aquatic > Freshwater...
GACGAGGGCGCTCATGACTTCTCCCAGTCGTGGTAGTAGAACTCGGCCTTCACCAGATCCTCGATCTGCGCCGGCGTGATCAGCTTGCCGTCCACGCGCCCGAAGTCGACGACCTTGCAGCGCCCGGCCACGGCGGCCTGCACTTCCCAGCTCATCTGCTTGATGTTCATCTCCGGCACGATGACGGTGCGCACCTGCTTGGCCATGTGATCGACGGCCAGCGTCGGGAATGGCCACAAGGTGATCGGCCGCACGAGGCCCACCGGGGCGCCCTGGGCGCGCGCCCACTTGACCGCGGCCTTGGCCGAGCGCGCCACCGAGCCGTAGGCGAAGATGGCCACCTCGGCGTCTTCCATCTCGTACTCTTCGACGCGCGCGATGGCATCGCGATGGTGGTAGATCTTCTCGCGCAGGTAGCGCCCCAGGTCGCCGGCGACCTCAGGGTCGCCGGTCTCGGGGGTGTCGGTCCTGCGGTTGTACACGAGGCCTGTGACGTGCACGCGGAAGGCCGAGCCCAGGGGCGGCCGCGGCAGGATGTTGTCGAGGTCGCTCATCACGGTGTCGTAGTCTTCGGGAGCGCAGTCGGGGATGCCGCGCTCGGCGATGCGCAAGCTGCCCGGCTCCGGCAGCGTGACGGCCTCGCGCATGTGGCCGATGAGCGCGTCGCTGAGCACGATCACCGGCGTGCGGTACTGCTCGGCGAGATTGAAGGCCTCGACGGTGAGCGTGTAGCACTCGTACACGCTGCTGGGCACGAGGGCGATCACCGAGTGCTCGCCGTGCGTGCCCCACCTGGCCTGCATCACGTCGCCCTGGCTGGGCTCGGTGGGCAGGCCCGTGGACGGCCCGCCGCGCATCACGTCGACGATGACGCACGGGATCTGCGCCATCTCGGCGAAGCCGATCATCTCCTGCATGAGGCTGAAGCCGGGACCGGAGGTCGCGGTGAGCGCCTTCAGCCCCGCCAGCGAGGCGCCGCAGACCGCGGCGATACTGGCGATCTCGTCCTCCATCTGGATGAACGAGCCACCGACCTCGGGCAAGCGGCGGGAGAGCGTCTCGGCGATCTCCGTGGACGGCGTGATCGGGTAGCCGGCGAAGAAGCGCGCGCCGGCGGCGATAGCGCCTTCGGCGACCGCCTCGTTGCCCTGCATAAGGACCGGTGCTGCCGGCATATCAGTCATCCCCTCCGCCGTGGACGCCGCATTCGCTGCCGGTCACGGGCCGTTCATCGTGGTCCGGGCGAGCGCCGAGCGCCGCCTTGACGCGCTCGCTGGCGGCCTCGGCGATCGCCTCCGGCGTCGCCGCCGCGCCCTCTGCCGGCTTCTTGCGGGCACGGCGCTGCACCTCGATGGCGAAGTCCGGGCAATGGAGCTCGCAGAGCAGGCATGACGTGCAGTCGTCGGCGCGCGCGACCACCGGATAGCCCAGCTTGTCGCGGTCGTACACGTCCTCCGGGCAGAGCTCGATGCAGATGCCGCAGACCTTGCAGAGCTCGAGGTCCAGCGCGATCTGGGGAGCGGGCGCCGCGCCCGCCGCGGGCGTCTCCTCCGCTGTGTCCACCATCGTCGTCACCCCTCCACCATCGGCAGATCGATGCCGCTTTCCCGAGCCTTCTCGATGGCCTCCGGGTAGCCGGCGTCGGCGTGACGCATCACGCCCGTGCCAGGGTCGGTGGTGAGCACGCGCTGCAGGCGCGCGGCCATCATGTCGGTGCCGTCGGCGACCACCACCATACCGGCGTGCAGACTCTTGCCGATGCCCACGCCGCCGCCGTGGTGGAAGCTCACCCAGCTTGCCCCGGCGGCGGTGTTCAGGAGGGCGTTGAGGATCGGCCAGTCGGCGATCGCGTCGCTGCCATCCATCATGCTCTCGGTCTCGCGGTAGGGGCTGGCGACGGAGCCCGAATCCAGGTGGTCGCGACCGATGACCAGCGGCGCCTTGACCTTGCCGCTGCGCACCAGGTCGTTGAAGATCTGCCCCGCCCTGGCGCGCTCGCCGTACTCGAGCCAGCAGATACGGCAGGGCAGACCCTGGAACTGCACCTTCTCGGCGGCCATCTTGAGCCAGCGCGAGACCATCTCGTTGTCGGGGAAGGCCTCGAGCAGGGCGGCGTCGGTGACGGCGATGTCGGCCGGGTCGCCGCTGAGCGCCGCCCAGCGGAAGGGGCCGTTGCCGCGGCAGAAGAGCGGCCGCAGGTAGAGCGGCACGAAGCCCTGGAAGGCGAAGGCCTCGGCGTAGCCGGCCTCCTTCGCCACCCCGCGGATGTTGTTGCCGTAGTCGAACACGTGGGCGCCGGCCTTCTGCAGCGCGACCATCGCCTCGACGTGGACGACGATACTGGCGACGGCGCGCCGCACGTACTGGGCCGGGTCGGCGCTGCGCAGCGCGACGGCCTCGTCGAGGCTCATGCCGTTGGGCACGTAGCCGTTCAAGGTGTCGTGCGCCGAGGTCTGATCGGTGACGAGGTCGGGGGTGAAGCCGCGGCGCACGAGCTCGGGGTACACGTCGGCGGCGTTGCCGAGCAGGCCGATGCTCAGGGGCCGCTTGGCGGCCACTGCCTCAGCGGCCAGGCGCAGCGCCTCATCGAGCGACTCCGTGGAGACGTCCACATACGCCGTCTCGAGACGACGCGCGATGCGGTGCGGGTCGATCTCGACGCACAGCGCGACGCCGCCGGCCATGGTGACGGCCAGCGGCTGGGCGCCGCCCATACCGCCGAGGCCGGCCGTCAGGACGAGGCGGCCGGCCAGGTCGGCGCCGTAGTGCTTCTGGCCGGCGGCCGCGAAGGTCTGATAGGTGCCCTGGAGGATGCCCTGCGTGCCGATGTAGATCCACGATCCGGCGGTCATCTGCCCGTACATCGTCAGGCCCAGGGCGTCCAGCCGCCGGAACTCGTCCCAGCTCGCCCAGTCGGGCACCAGGTTGGCGTTGGCGATGAGCACCCGGGGGGCCATCTCGTGGGTCTCGAAGACGCCCACGGGCTTGCCGCTCTGCACAAGCAGCGTCTCGTCGTCCTTGAGGCGGCGCAGCGTGGCGACGATGGCGTCGAAGCTCGCCCAGTCGCGGGCCGCCTTGCCGGCGCCGCCGTAGACGATGAGCTCGTTCGGCGCCTCGGCGACCTCGGGGTCGAGGTTGTTCATGAGCATGCGCAGGGCGGCTTCCTGCTGCCAGCCCTTGCAGCTGATCGTGGCGCCCCGAGGAGCGCGCACGGGGCGTGCGCCTGCCGGCCTGGTAGGTGGTGTGGTGTTCACGTGCCGCCTCGCTTCGCGTGGTTGTCGGGAACAGCAGCCGGCCGCCCTCGCAGATGGCCGGTTTCCACGATGACCGCGGATCCCGGCGTCTTCAAGCGCAGAAGCACAAGGTCCGGCCATGTGGACTCCTTTTCGTTGCGGAGCGCCCCGGAAGCCGCCGTGCTGGAATGCCGTCGGGGTGACGGAGCCTCAGCCCACGAGGCTCTTGCAGAGCAGCACCGCTCCCGGCGCATCGGAGGCGTAGCCGTCGGCGGCGATCTCGTCGGCGTAGGACTGGGTCAGCGGAGCGCCGCCGACGATGGCCTTGGTGGCAAGGCCGGCCGCGCGCAGCTTCTCGACGGTGATCTTCATGTGCGGCATCGTCGTGACGAGGAGCGCCGACATGCCGATGACGTCGGCCTCGTGCTCGCTGGCGGCCGCCACGAAGTCGTCGGGAGCGACGTCGGTGCCGAGGTCGACGACGTTGAAGCCGGCGCCCTCGAGCATGAGCACAACGAGGTTCTTGCCGATGTCGTGCAGGTCGCCCTTCACGGCGCCCATGACCACGGTGCCCTTACCGCCGGAGGCGCCGGCGACGAGCAGGGGCTTGAGCAGCGCGAGGCCTTCCTGCATGGCCTCGGCGCAGACCAGCATCTCGGGGATGAACAGCTCGCCGGCGCTGAACTGCGCGCCGACGATGTCCATCGCCGCGATGAGGCCGTTGTCGAGGATGTCGGCGGCATCCTTGCCTTCGTCGAGGTGCTGCCGGACGAGGCGCACGGTCTCTTCCTCGTCGCCCGCGATCACTGCCTGCTGCAAGCTGTCAAACGCCATCGTTCCTCCAGAGTGTCATAGGGTCTCGGCCGGGAAGCGGTCGGCCCTCAGTTGGCCAGTGCCTTGTCGGCCGCCTTGACGACGTTGTCCATGTCGCGCTTCACGTCATCGGGCAGCGACAGCGGTTCGAGGCCCTTCTTCAGCTCTCTGTAGAGCTCGGTGGCGCGCGTCTGCAGATCTTTGCGGCCGGCGGCGATCCAGTTGTCCAGCACGTCGGGAACGAAGAGATCGGGGCGGATCATCTCGCGGCAGTGCCGCAGGGTGTGCTTGCGGCGCAGGTAGTGCCCGCCGGCGCCGGCGCCGATGATGTCGTCCACCGCCAGGGTCTCGTCGTCGACCTGCACGCCGGACACGGTGCGCTGGATCACGGCGAACAGGCGGTCGTCGATGATGAGCTCGACCGGGCTCGCCAGGGTCGAACCGCCGAGACGCCCCGCGCCGTAGAGGATGTCCGCGCCGGCCATCGCGAGGATCGTGGGCTGGAGCGTCTTCTCGGCGGCAGTCTGGCCGTCGGGCAGGTAGGAGTCGGCCATCAGCGCGAAGGTCTCGACGGGAACGTTGAGGGCCGCCTTGCAGAACTGCGCCGTCGCCGCGCGGGTGAGGATCGTCTCGCTGCTGGCGAGCAGCGCGTTGCCGGTGCCCAGATCCATCGTCGTGTTGAAGACCGTGGCGATGAACGGCAGGCCGGGCTTGAACATCTGCGACATGACGAGGAAGGCGAGGAGCTCGACAGCTTGCAGAAGGACGGTTCCGGCGATCGTCCCGGGGGCCGTAGCCCCGAGCACGGGCAGCGAGTTCGCGGCCACGGGGATGTCGTACTCGGCGGCGCCGGCCAGCTGCGCCATGTCCATGTCCTTGAACACCAGCGGGCTCAGCGACGTGGGGTTGATGAGCAGCAGCGGACGCTTGCGGAGCGCCTCGGCGCTGCCGGCGCGCGCCAGCATCAGATCGAAGAGGTACGGCACGCTCTCGTAGCAGTAGGCCAGCAGCATCAGGGGTTTGGAGGTGTTCTGCAGCTGCACGTTGAGCCCGTGCACGTCCGCGGTCGCCGGCGGCGCGTCCATGGGGGTCTGGATGGCGCACACGTGAATGTTGGGGAGCTGCTCGACGAGCCGGCACCACTCGGCGAAGCGCTCGTGCGTGTTGTCGACGTAGTCGCCGACGTCGGGGTCGAGGTACCGCATCGTCTGCACGCACGTCGTGGAGTAGATCCTGCCCGTTGGATCAGGCACGGTGAAGTCGTGCTTCTCATCGCCGCCGCGAACGGTCACCGACGACGGCACGCTCTTGAGCGCGGCCTCGATATTCTCCCGGGAGAAGCGGACCATCCTGGTCTCGCGGTCCACTTGCGCACCTGCCGCAGCGAGCCGCTCGAGCGCTTCCTCGTGGTCGACCTTGACGCCGTGCGTGGCGAGGATGTGCACGGTCTTCTCGAAGATGGAATCGATGTCCTCTTGCTCGAGCAGTTCGACACGGAGGGTCTTCGCCATCGGTGTTCTCCTTCGCTGAGTACGCTTCGTGGTCGTGGGCGGCTTTGCCGCGCTCGACGGAGTGCGGCCTGGCCGCTTCCTTCTCTGGCTCGGTTCTCGGCCACGCGGCAGACCCTCGGGGTCACCGTCGCGGCACGCGATCCAACCTAACCGGCCACCGTTCCGGCATTCAAGACCGGCGGCCCCTCGTCCCATATGCAAGACGGTATTGTGGCCGCGAACGCCGCACTGGACAGACTGGAGCGCCGCCCCGGGCGCGCCGGAAATGCGCCCGTCAGGAGGCGCGCCCGGAGCCGGACGCGTGAGCCGCGGCGAGCTCTTGCGCCGCGCCCCGGACAAGACCGCCGAGCTCATCGAGACCGTGCTCCTGGAGCCGCCAGGTGGGACCGATGACGTTGACGCCCACCGCTGGCACGACGCCGTCCGCCGCGCAGGCGATCGCCGTGACGCCCTTCTCGACCGCGTCGGGGACGATGTGGGCGCGCGACGGGTCCGCGAACGCCGCGCCGACCGACGTACCTTCGAGCCGGACCCGCCGCCCCACCCAACCCCGGCAGCGCAGGTCGAAGTGGCTCTCGACCTGGTCGAGGTAGAGGGCCTGGCCGGCGTCCTCCAGCAGGAGGCTCGCGGTCTCGCCGCTCGAATCTCGCAGCCGCGTGAGGATCGGCCGCGCCTCGAGCTGCAGGCCCTCCACCCAGCCGACGCGCGACGCCAGCCCCAGAAGGCGGCGTCCCAGACCGTAGGTACCGTCCGAGCACGGCACCAGCAGGCCGAATCCGGCCAGAGCCGTGAGGATCCGCCCGACAAGTCCCGGGGGGAGTCCGGATCGGGCGACGATATCCTCGAGGCTGAGTCCGCCGCCGCCCGCGCCGAACAGCTCGAGCACCGCGATGCCGTGCTCGAGCTCGAGGCTATCCGCCCGCACCCCGAGCAGCCCCTGACCCGGCGCCCAGCCCTTCTCAATGGACCTGTACACCAGATACCCGCGCCCCTGCAGCATTCTCAGAAGCTCGCGCAGCGTCGATCTGGGGATGCCGCACGCGGCGGCGATCGCCGCCGCCGGCACGGGCAGGGACTGCCTCCCGACGAGTTCGAGGATGTCCAGCGTCCGCGAGGCGGCCCTCGCCGCCCGCCCGTCGCCTGCTCTGGCTGCGCCGTCCGTCACAGGAGACCCGTCTTCGTGAGTGAGGACGCTTTGCAGCGACGGCGGCGGCCCGCTATGGTGACAGGAGGCGGCCCGCTCCGACCGCGAGGCCGGCGCGCCCGACCAGGGCAGGCAGCAAGAACCGGGTAGCAAGGAGTCGCCGACATGACGCAGCGGCGCGCGCCCAGCTCAGCATCGTCAGAGGGCTCGGCCACCAGAGTGCTGGACGTCCTCGAGTTCCTCGCCCGCCGGTCGACGCCGTCACCCGCGGCCATCATCGCCATGTCCTGCGAGATTCCCAGATCCAGTCTCTACACCCTGCTGCGGGCGCTCAGGGAGCGACGCTTCGTCACCTACCACGCCGACGAGCGCGCCTGGAGCCTGGGGGCGGCGGTCCACGAGTTGAGCGCCGCCGCGCCGCTGTTCGCGCACGGGCTCGCCGTGCTCAGAGCCTTCGCCGCCGCGTCCGGCGGCCTGACGCCGCGCCAGATCGCGGCTCGCGAAGAGCTGCCCAGGTCGGTGGTCGACCGTGTGCTGCCTCTTCTGGAGGAGAGCGACTTTCTCCACGCCGAGCCCAACGGGACGTACTCTCTCGGCCTGGAGCTCGTGAGCCTTGCGTCCAGGGTCGCCTTTGTGGACACGCTGCGCATCGCCTCGCGGGCACATCTCGCGCAGCTCAGAGACGCCACCCACGAGACCGCGAGCCTCATCATCCGCGACGGCGACCACGGCCTTTACGTCGACCAGGTCGAGAGTCGCCACGTGCTGAGAGTCGGCGGCTGGGTCGGGCGGCGCGTGCCGCTGGAGGGCACCGCCACCGGCGCCGCCTTCGCCGACCCGTCCACCTCCCACCTGATGCGCGACGCCGTGGAGCCCGGCGTCACGTCCATCGCCTGCGCCCTGGACGCGCCGGAGCAGGAGGCCGCGATCGGCATCCTGGCGCCGGGCTGGCGCCTCCGCGAGTTCGGGGAGGAGCGGGCGCGTCAAATCGTGGAGGCGATCGCCCGCAAGCTGGCCCTGAGCGCGAGCCGCCGGCGCTAGCACGTTCCCGGCGCATTCGGGCACAAAGACCGCCACATCAGATCCGGCACTCGGCGGGCAGCGTCGGCGTGTCGGCGAGGAGAGCCTTGGTGTAGTCGGCCTGGGGATCCTCGAGCACGGCGTCCACCAGCCCCAGCTCGACGATGCGCCCGTCGTTCATCACGGCGACCTCCTGGGCGACGCTCCTGATCAGCGCCAGGTTGTGCGTCACGAACAGCATGCTCACGCCGGTCTCGAGCTGGAGCTTGGCGAGAAGCTCGATGATGGCCGCCTGCACGGAGACGTCGAGCCACGAGGTGACCTCGTCGCAGATGAGCACCGTCGGTTCGGCGGCGAGAGCGCGCGCAATGGCGATGCGCTGCCGCTCGCCGCCGGAGAGCTGCTCCGGATAGCGGTTCAACAGCGAGGCGTCGAGCGCCACCTGGTCGAGCACGCGCACCATGCGCTCCTCCGTGCCGTCGCGGTCCAGCTTGAAGAAGATGCCGATGGGCTGCGCCAGCAACTGGCGGATCGTCTTGCGCGGGTTGAGCGAGCTGTAGGGGCTCTGGAAGATGTACTGGATCGCCTGGCGCTGGTCGCGCGTGCGCCCCCGCGACTCGCGCGCCAGAGCTTTGCCCTGAAACTCGATGGCGCCGGCGATCTTGAACTGGTGCAGCCCGGCGATGCAGCGCGCCAGGGTGGTCTTGCCGCTGCCCGACTCGCCGACCAGCGCCAGGCAACGGTGCTCGCACAGCGTGGCGTCGACCCCGTGCAAGATCTCTTTGCTCTGGTAGAACGCGGTCACGTCGCGGACGCTCACCACGGTCTTCTCCACAGTGTCGCAGACCGCGTCGGCCTTGACGCGCAGCGGGGCGTCCGCCTTGTACGACCGAGCTTTCACCTCCTGCCAGCGCCAGCAGCGCACCTGATGGTCCGGGTCTGGACCTTCGTAGGGCGGGTAGTCGGTGGCGCACTTGTCCAGACGCCAGTCGCAGCGCGGCGTGAACGCACAACCCGCCACGCGCTGGCCGGGGCGCGGCGCCCAGCCGGGGATGCCGTGCAGGGCGCGCTCGCCGGTGATGTCCGGGATGGCGGCCAGGAGCCGGCGCGTGTAGGGATGGTAGGCCCCGATGAACAGATCCTCCTTGGGGCCGATCTCGACGAGACGCCCGGCGTACATGACGGCGATGCGGTCGGCAAGGCAGGCGACCACGGCCAGGTCGTGGGTCACGTAGAGCGCCGAGACGCCGTAGGAGCGCGTGAGGTCGCGCACGGTGTCCAGGACGTGCGCCTGGGTGGTCACGTCGAGGGCGGTCGTGGGCTCGTCGAGGACGATGACCTTGGGCCGGTTGGCCAGGGCCATGGCGATCGCCACGCGTTGCTGCTGGCCGCCGGAGAGCTGGTGCGGGTAGCGCCGCAGGAACGCCCTGTCGCTGGGCAGCAGCACCTCGTCCATCATCTGCTTGAGGCGCGCCTGACGCTCGGCGCCCGAGGAGCCGAAGGAGTGCTCGTTGAGGATCTCGATGAGCTGGTCGCCGATGCGCAGCGCCGGGTTGAGCGCGGCGGAGGCGTCCTGAGGCACGTAGGAGATGAGGCCGCCGCGGATGCGGCGGAGCGCGGAGCGCGAGGCCGCCAGCACGTCTGTGCCGTCGATGTCGACGTGCCCGTCGGAGACCTTGGCGCCGCGCCGCTGGTAGGCGAGCAGCGAGGTCGCGGCAGTGGTCTTGCCGGAGGCCGACTCGCCGACGAGGCCGAGCACCTCGCCCTGGTGGATGGCGAACGAGACATCGTCGTCGATATCGATGCCTGAAGGATCGAGCACGATGCGCAGGTCGCGCACGTTGAGCACGATGTCGCTGCGCTGTTCGCTCATGTCACAGCCGTGTCTCTGTCGATGCCCATCATGGCCCGCGCAAGGCCATCGGCCATGAGGTTCGTGCTGATCGTCAGGGCGCCGATGAGGAGGACGGGCGCCACGACGGCCCACGGCTGGATCGTGATGGCGATGCGGTTCTCGTTGATCATCAGGCCCCAGTCGGCGGACGGCGGCTGCATGCCGAAACCGATGAACGAGAGCCCCGCGATCATGATGATCGAGTAGGTGAGGCGCAGGCCGAACTCCACAAGCAGCGGGCTGCTGATGTTGGGCAGCACCTCGTAGAGGAGGATCTTGCGCCTCGGGACGCCGACGGCCGCCGCCGCCCTGACGAAATCGCGGGCCACCAGCTCCACGGTAGCGGCGCGCGTGACGCGGGCGATGCGCGGCATGTGCGAGATGCCGACCATGAGCACGATCAGCCAGAGTCGCGGCCCGAGGATCGAGACGAACAGCATCGCGAGCACGATGGACGGGAAGGCCAGCACCACGTCGAGCATCCGCATGATGCTCTCGTCGGCCCAGCGTCGCGCGTAGCCCGAGACAAGACCGAGACTGACCCCGAGCACGATCCCGATGAGGGTCGCCGCGATGCCGAGCACGAAGACGCTGAGACCTCCGTACAGTACGCGCGTCAGTACGTCACGGCCGAGGAAATCGGTGCCCAGCCAGTAGCTGGGCGCCGGCAGCGAGAAGGGCGGCCCTACAAACTCGGTGGGCGCGTAGGGAGCCACGTAGCGGCCGAACACCGCGACGGCGAACAGGGCGAGGAACATGCTGAACCCGATCTTGGTGCGCCGCAGGCTCCACGCTCCGATGATCGTCTGCACCCACTCGCGCCGTCCCCTGGCGACCAGCGGCACGGCTTCGAGAGACTCGAGGGGCTCAAGAGTCCCCAGCGGCTGCAGAGGGTCCAGACCGGCGTCGCTGCCCCTGCTCATCGCAAACCAGTGCGCAGGCGCGGGCTGATCAGGATCGTGAGGATGTCGGCGATCAGATTGAGCACGACGTAGACCGCGGCGATGAGCAGGCAGAGCGCCTGGACGACCGGCATGTCGCGGTTGGCCACAGCATCGACCAGCGCGGAGCCGATGCCGGGAAAGCCGAAGAGGTACTCCACGGTGACGATGCCGCCGGCCAACCAGGCGATGTTGATGGCGATCACCTGGATGGTGGGCACGATTGCGTTGGGCAGCGCGTGGTGCCAGAGCACCCGTGACTCGGACAGACCCTTCAAGCGGGCCATCATCACATACTCGCTTTCGAGCACCTCGACCGTCGAGGCGCGCAGCATGCGACTGACATACGGGATGACCGCGAGAACCAGCGTGAGCACCGGCAGGATGAACAGGGTCATCTGGCCGCCGAGCGGGGCCAGAGAATCGACGGTCGAAACCGAGGGCAGCCATTTGAACACCGCCGTGGCGAACAGCAGCACGAGCACGATGCCGATCACGAACTCGGGCAACGCCGCCAGGCTGAGGTTGGTGATGTTGACGATGTTGTCGAACCTCGAGTCGCGCCAGATGGCGCTCAGCGCTCCGATGAGGATGGAGATCGGGATGCTGATGAGGGCCGCCAAAAACACCAGGGTGGCGGAGTTGACGATGCGGCTGTGAAGAAGCGTCGTGACCTTCGCGCCTCCGCCGACCAGCGACGTGCCGAAATCGCCAAGTGCGACGTCGCCAAGCCAGGACGTGTACTGGGTGAGCACGGGTCGGTCCAGGCCGAGCTGCTTACGCAGCGCCTCGTAACGCGCCACATTGGTGGCCTCTTTGCCGAGGATCGAGCGGGCGGCGTCGCCGGGAAGCGCCTGGGTGGCGACGAAGACGACGACCGTGACCAGGAACAGCGTCAGCAGGCCGAGCGCAAGGCGGATCAGGAGGAGCTTCAGGAGAGGCGGCACGTCGGCCCCAATCTCGGCATCGGCTGACGCTGGGCGCTCCGACCGAAAGGTCGGAGCGCCCAGCCGTCCACAGCCGAGCGGTCAAACGGCTCGGTCACACGAAGTACACGAGGCGGTACCTCGCGTTGGCGGCCGCCGACCCCAGTCCGGAGAAGTCGGGCACGGCGCCCGCGACCTTCTTGCTGAAGGCGTCCACCTGCTTGTCGAAGGCGTAGATGATGTAGCCACCCTCGTTGTACTCGATGGTGGAGGCTTGCGTGATCAGCTCGTTGCGCTTCGCGTCGTCGACGGTCCTGTACGCCTCCTCGACGAGCGCCAGCCACTCGGGGTGGTCCCAGTGCGTCTCGTTGTAGAAGGCCTTCGGCATGGTGCCCATGCCGGCCTGCGCGAGGTAACCACGCGCCCCCCAGTTGTCCATGGCGAACGGGTAGCTGAGGTATTCGTCGCCCCAGAAGACGTCGCCGTTGACGTTGTCGACCTTGACGGTGACGCCCGCTCCCTTGGCCTGCTGAGCGAACACGGTGGCCGCCGCGGGTGCGCCGCTGCTGACCGAGGTCGACGTCGTGAGCTTGAGCGAGAGGCCCTCGTAGCCGGCCTCCTTGAGCAGAGACTTGGCCTTCTCCAGATCCTGCGCGCGCTGCGGGAGGTCGGCGGGGTACCCGGGGTCGAACGGCGCGTACATGTCGTTGCCGAGCCACTGCATGCCATCTGCAGCCTGGGCGATCATCTGCTCGCGATCCACGATGAGCCGGAAGGCCTCGCGCACCTTGTTGTCGCTGAACGGCTTGATGTCGGTGCGCATGGTGAAGGGGATCCACGATCCCGTCTTGGACTCGAGGAGCGCGAAGCCGGCGCTCTCCGCCACCTTGCGCTGCGCACCGGAAACCATCTGGCAGTAGTCGGCGGCGCCGCCGAGCAGAGCGTTGAGCTGCGCCGTGGAGTCGGCGAACTCGATGATCTCGAGGGTGTCCACGTAGGGCCCGCCGTCGGCCCGCCAGTAGTCCGCATTCTTGGCGAACACGCCCTTCTGACCGGGGAGGAAGTCCTGGACCTTGAACGGGCCGGTGCCGATGGCGCCGGCGCCGCCCTTGGGAGCGTAGCCGACGGGGACGATCCCGCAGCTGTACGCGGAGAGCGCCTCGGGGAAGATCGAGTTTGCCGTTTCGAGAGCGAACGTCACGGTGAGGTCGTCGACCTTCTTGATGCCCTTCTGGGTGAGCCCCAGCAACTGCGGCGCCGCGAGGCCCGGGTTCTTGGGGTCCATGATCCGCTGGAAGCTGTACACCACGGCATCGGCGTTGACCGGCGAGCCGTCGTGGAACACGAGGCCCGACTGGAGCTTGACGGTGAACTCGGTCGCCGTCCCGTTGGCCGTGATCTCCTCCGCGAGCGCGTTGCCGAGCACGCCTTCGGGGCTCTTCTCAAGCAAGGAGTCGTAGACATTGAAGCGCATGGCCATGGACGGCATCGTGAGAGCCGGCGCGTGGATGTCGAGGTCTTCTTTCGCGGAGCCCGCGGCGGCTGCCACTCTCAGCGTCCCGCCGGGCTTCGGCCCCCCGGCGACGGCCGACGGGCTGGCGCTGGTCTCGCCGCCGCTGCTGCTGCCGCCGCCGCAGGCCGCGGCCACCGGGCCGAGGGCCGCCCCGGCGCCGACCACGGCGGCGCCGCCGAGCGCCTGACGGCGCGTGACGGGCTTGTTCAGGAAATCCAGAAGGTGACCATTGTCTCGTGCGCTCATGTGTGCTCCCCCTTGAGAATAAGGTCCACTGATCCACGCTGCGACGGCTGAAACCAGGATACCGGAGATCACTGAGCCCGGGCTTCTGACACTCGGGCTCAGACCGGTCGCCTCACTCTGGCGCATCATATGCTGTTTCACGGGACAGGATGGCAAGCGCGCCCCGGCGCATTCCCAAATACGGGACAGGTTTTTGGCCGCCGGCACACACCCGAGCCGCGTTGACAGGGCACGTGGCGGACCCTAGCATGCTGTCCGCAAGCGCCCCGGCAGGGCCGCGGCTCACGAGGCGAAGGAGTCCAGGTGCGGATCGTCGTGCTCGACGATATCGGGATCGGCGCGGAGGACCTGCGGCGTCTCGAGCAGAAGGGCGAAGTACACGTCTGCTCGGGGACGCCGTCCGCAGACCACGAGATCGTCGCGCGGGCGCGAGACGCCGACGTCGTCATCTCCGGCTGGACGAAGATCGGCGGCGAGGCGCTCGCCGCCCTGCCCGGCCTGCGGCTCATCTCTCTCTGGGCCACGGGTCTCGACAACGTCGATCTGGCCGCGGCGAGCGCCCGCCACGTGGTCGTCTGCCACGTGCCCTCGTATGCCACCAACGCCGTCGCCGAGCTCACCTTGGGGCTCATGCTCGCCGTGATGCGCAAGATCCCGGCGGCCGATCGGCGCCTGAGACGCGCCGGCCACCCCGATTGGCGGCCGTTCCAGGGCGCCGAGCTGAGCGGCAAGACGCTCGGCGTCGTCGGCACGGGCGTGATCGGGCGGCGCGTCGCGCGGCTGGGTCACTGTCTCGGCATGAGCCTGCTGGGCTACGACGTGCAGCCGTCGCAGGCCATGATCGACGACCTCGGGATGCGCTACGCGCCGCTCCCCGAACTGTTCGCGGCGGGCGACGTGGTGACGCTCCACGCGCCGCTCACGCCCGCCACGCAGGGCCTCGTGGACGGGGCGCTGCTGCGGCGGCTGCCCGCCACGGCGATCGTCATCAACACAGCGCGCGCCGGCCTGATCCGGCAGGACGACCTGTACGAGGCGCTCAGCGAGGGGGCGATCGCCGGGGCGGGGCTCGACGTCGTCGATCTCGGCGGCGAGAGCGGCGCCAAGCTGCTGGCCCTCGACAACGTGGTGTGCACGCCTCATATCGGCTTCTACACGCGTGAGGCCATGGCCGAGCTGACGGCGGTCTGCATCGACAACGTCGTCCGCTTCCTGGATGGGGCGCCGCACAACGTCGCCGCTCCGCCGCCTGGTCGGCGGAGCGGCGTCGCGCGCGTCCCCGAGGAGGCGAACGATGGCATCTGAGACGCTGCGGATCGCGATACCCTACGGCTCCTCGTCGCTGGTGGCGGAGGTCCCGGGGGGCTGCGCTCTTTTCAGCGGCGAGCTCAAGGAGCTCCCCGCGATCGACGACTTCGCCGCGACGCTCCGCGCGAGGCTGGAGCAGCCCACGGCCGGCAGACCCCTGCGCGAGATCGGCGCGGGCCGCGCCAAGGCGCTCGTGCTTGTCGATGACAACACCCGCCAAACGCCCGCCGAGCGCATCCTGCCGGTGCTGCTCGACCACCTCAACGAGATCGGCCTGGCGGACGACGACATCGAGATCCTCACGGCGTCGGGCACGCACCGTCTCATGACCGCGGACGAGGTGCTGGCCAAGGTCGGTGACGAGGCGCATCGCCGGGTGGCGATCTCGCAGCACGACTGCCGCGACCTGGAGGCGATCATCGACCAGGACCCCGTGCGCGCGGGCAGCAGCCTCATCCCCATCCAGATCAACCGCAAGATCCTCGACGCCGACCTGATCATCGGGCTGGGGAGCATCTTCCCGCACAGCGACGCCGGCTTCACGGGCGGCGCCAAGATCGTGCAGCCGGGGGTCTGCGGCACGACCACCACGGCCGCCACGCACATCGCCGCGGCCCTCCTCGACGAGATGCCGCTGGGCGACGCCGACAACCAGTGCCGGCTGGGCATGGAGGAGGTGGCCCGCAAGGTGGGTCTCGACTTCATCGTCAACGTCGTCCAGGACCATCGCGGCCGCATCCTCGAGATCGTGAGCGGCGACTTCGTGGCCGCCCACCGCCGCGGCGCGGAGGTCTCGCGGCGCGCACACGGGGTCGCGATACCGGAGCCCGCGGACATCGTCATCGTGGGCTCCTACCCCGGCGACATCGACTGGTGGCAGGCGGAGAAGTGCCTGGTGGCCGCCTACTTCGCCGTCAAGCAAGGCGGCTTCATCGTGTTCGCCGGCCCATGCTACGAGGGGCTGGTACACAACCATCCGCGGCTGCGCGACTGGTTGCGACTCTCCTTCGACGAGGCGCGGGTCAAGGCGTCCGCCATCGACCAGGCCGACGCCGAGGCCGACCTGATCGCCGCCGACGTGGCCATCGCCAATGCGCGCGTGCGGGAGAAGGCGACCATCCTCATGGTGACAGAGGGCCTCTCGGACGCCGATATCGCACTGCTCGGCTACCGGCGCATGCCGGATCTGCAGGCGGCCGTGGACCACGCCCTGGAGCAGGTTCCGGGCGGCAGCCTTGGCGTTCTTCCCTACGGGGGGATCTGCCTGCCGATACGGGCGTGATCGTCGCCGCGGACGACCCCGGCCTTCAGGATGAGGTCGTCGGGCTGCTCTCGCGGCTCATCCGGGCGGATACGAGCAACCCGCCGGGAGACGTGAGCGCCGCCGCGCGAATCCTCGAGCAGTACTTCCGCGACAACGGCGTCGCAGCGACGCTCATCGGCGAGCGCCCCGAACTGCCGAACTGCATCGCCCGGCTGGCCGGCGGCGGAGATGGCCCGTCCCTGCTGATGCTGGGCCACCTGGACGTGGTGCCGGCGGAGGCGACGGAGTGGGCGGAGCCGCCGTTCTCGGGCCTCGTGAAGGATGGCTACGTGTGGGGTCGCGGGGCTCTCGACATGAAGAACCAGCTCGCGGCGCAGGCGGTGGCCTTCGTGCGCCTGGCGCGCCGCGCGGCTGCCGGCGAAAAGCTGCGCGGCGACCTCGTGTTCGCCGCCACCGCCGACGAAGAGACCGGCGAGCGCTGTGGCGCGAAGTGGCTGCTGCAGAACGCGCCGCGGCTCGTGCGCACCGACTTCGTCATCAATGAGGGCGGCATGGACATGTTCCACGTCGGCGATCGGCGTCTCTACACGATCCACGCCGGCGAGAAAGGCTACGCCGCCTGTCGCATCACCATCCGCGGGCGCGGCGGCCACGGCTCCGTGCCACTCCACCGCGACAACGCGATCCAGGGCCTGGCGCACGTCATCGCCGCCTTCGAGCGGCATGAGCCCGAGGTCTCGGCCACCCACCTTCCGGCCGCCTTCATCGATCGGGTCGTCACCGACCCGCGCCTGCGTGAGCGCCTCAAAGACCCGGCCTCCGTCCATGCGGCGCTCCGCGACCTCGCCGCCGTCGACGCCGGGGCGGCGGCGACCATCGAGCCCGTCCTTGGTCTCACCTTCTCCCCGACGATCGTGCGCGCCGGCGGCGAGGCGGTGAACGTCATTCCCTCGCACGCCGCGGTCACCGTGGACTGCCGCCTGCTGCCTGGGCAGTCCGCGGAGGACATCCACCGGGAGGTCGCACGCGCCCTGGCGGACGTCGAGGAACCATGGGGGATGGAGCTGCTCAACTTCATGCCGGGCAGCGAGTCGCCGGCGCACTCGCCGCTGCGCGACGTCATCGCCGCGACGGTCGCGGAGCTTGTGCCGGACGCCGAGGTGATCTGCGGGCAGTTCAGTGGCTTCACCGACTCGGCGCACTTCCGCTCCGCGTTCCCCGGCGTCGTCGCCTACGGCTTCTGCCCCTTCATCGTCGAGGGCGCGGCCACGATCAGGCCGCGCCTCCACGGCGTCGACGAGCGGATCGCCGTGCGCGACCTTGTTCTCCAGACGCAGTTCTTCGAGCGCCTGGCGACCAGACTGCTCGCCTGAGCTGTCCGCAAGGCCGCGCCGCGCCCCAAAGGCCAGAGCGCGGTCGGGGCGGTCGCGTCCCGGTCGCCACGCTCAGCGGCCGCCCCAGAGCTCCGCGGCGCCCATGCCGAGCTGTTGCTCGACCTCGCGGCGGTAGGCGGCGCTCGCCTGCCGGGTTGCAGGGCCGGGTGGATCGTCGAAGACCCGGCCCTCGATGACCGCGACCGCCTGGATCTCGCGGGCCGTGCCGGCGAGGAACGCCTCCCTGGCGGCGAGCGCGTCGGCGACGCGGCACACGCGCTCGCTCACGGCCAGATGCGCCATGACGATGCGGCGCGTGATGGAGTCCAGGATGCCCTCGCCGAGCGGCGGCGTGCAGAGGTCGCCCTGCGGGGTGACCCAGAAGAACGCCGCCTGCTGCACCTCCATCACGCGGCCGTCCGGCGTGGTGAGCAGCGCCTCGACGAAGCCGCGCTCCGCCGCCGTGCGCATGGCCAGCATGTTGCCCGCGTACGAGAGGCTCTTGGCGCCGGCCAGCACCAGCCGCGGCGCGTCGGTGACGAACGCCAGGCGCGTGGGCGGCCAGTCCAGGTACGGCTCCAGAAACACGATGCGCCTGCCGCCGCGGGTCAGCACGATACGCAGGTCGGTGAAGATGGGGCCGGCCCACGCGAGCAGCGCGGCGATCTCCCGCTCGAGCAGCTCGCGCGGGTAGGGCAGGCGGAGGGTCGCGCAGGTCCGCGCCAGACGGTCGAGATGCTCGACGAGCGTGAACGGCCGGCCGGCGTAGCAGCGCACGAACTCGAAGGCGCCGTCGCCGCGCAGCAGGCCGTCGTCGTACATGGGGATTGTCGCGGTGCGCGCGTCGCAGAGCACGCCGTCGATGGATGCCGCCATCCGCGGCCCCGATCCGTCCGCCCGCGAGACCGCGCTCATGCCACGACCTTCTCCAAACGTACTTCCACCGACTTCATCAGCGGAAAGCCGCTGATGGGGTCGAAGCGGTCGTCGTGCGTGATGAGGTTCACGTTGGCGTCCTTCCAGCCGTGCGTGATCTGGAGGCTCCCCGGCAGGATCTCGTTGGCGGCCATGACCTTGACGGGGATCTCGACAGAGCCGATCCGCGACGTGACCCGGACCGCGTCGCCGTCGGTCACCCCGAGCGCGGCGGCGTCGCCCGGGTGCATCTCCACCTCGGGGCCGGGGATCGCCGTGAGAAAGCGGGGGATGTTGCGGAACCGGCTGTGCAGGTACAGCAGCTTGCGCGCCCCCGTGACGAGCACGAAGGGGTACTCGGCGTCGGGCGCTTCCCTGTACGCGGGGCTGCGGTACACCGGGAGCTCGTCGTACCCCAGATCCTTCAGATACGCGGATGCGAATTCGACCTTGCCCGACGGCGTGTTGAAGCCCGTCTCCTCCCAGAGCCGCGGCCGCGTGGGGCTGTACGCCACCCCTTCGGGATGAGCCTCCAGCTCCTCGAGGGTGAGACCCGTCGGCTCGAGCAGCCAGCGGTTGAGAGCGGTCTCGTCCTCCCAGGGGAAGCGCTCGCCGATGCCCAGGCGAACGGCCAGGTCGTGCCAGAAGTCGTACTCGCCCTGCACCTCAGGCCAGGAGACGACCTCGCGGGTCACGCTCACGATCTGGTACTTCGCGTGAGCGTGCAGCTCGGTGCGCTCCAGGAAGGAGGCCGCCGGCAGCACATAGTCGGCCACGGCGGCCGTCTCGGTCATGAAGAGGTCGCGCACCACCAGCAGGTCCAGTGCTTCCAGAGCCTGCAGGATCCTGGTGGAGTTGGGATTGGTTGAGGCGGGGTTCGCCCCCGTGACGATCAGCGCCCGGAGCGGATAGGGGTCGTCCCGGAGGATGGCCTCGATGGCCGTCATCGTGTGGCACTCCCGGCGCAGGTCGTACAGCACCGGGAAGCGCTCGGCGCCGAGGGGGCCGAGGTGCTCGAGCGGCGCTTCGTCGTACAGGGTGAGGTCGCGCAGCGGCGCGCCGTCCTTGAAGAAGGTACCGCCCTCCCGGTCGAGGGCGCCGAGCAGCCCGTCGAGCGAGGCGATGGCGCGGATGTTGTCGACCCCGTTCTCGTGATGCTCGAGGCCGTTGCCGACGTAGGCGGCCACCTGAGGCGCCGCGCCCGCCAGCGCTCGCGCGATGGCGCGGACCGTCGCCGCCGGCACCCCCGTCTCCTCCTCCACGGCCTCGGGGGTGAACGCTTTGGCGTACTCGAC
>Ga0194044_10000493_pt1 | contig 19393 bp, 20 predicted proteins | sample JunL4417m_MetaG_FD_155460 | JGI IMG/M metagenome (GOLD analysis project Ga0194044, IMG submission 155460) | Anoxic zone freshwater microbial communities from boreal shield lake in IISD Experimental Lakes Area, Ontario, Canada - Jun2016-L442-17m | ecosystem: Environmental > Aquatic > Freshwater...
TGGGCAATTTTGGTTCTATGATGTAAAAAAATATAATATAAAATAAAAACAAAAACGCAAGTAATTGCGTTTTTGTTTTTATCTATTTTTGTGCTATAATATTTTTATATGACAGAAATAAGACATCAACAAGAATGGGACCCCATTGATTTTACTGTTTATTTTTCTTTCGTTAAATGGTATGTGCTTGCCGGCATAATTTTGGAAATCATTTGGCGCTCTTGGGCTGTGAGTCGTGGCGGTGCCATGTTAGAAAATTTGGAAATCGGCGCTTGGATTTTGCGTGGCTTTATTTTTGCTGTTCTTGGCTGGCGATCGCTCAAAAATTTTGGTGCCAGCACTCCTGTCACGGCTATTAGTGGCGCATTAGCTGGACTGGCCATTGGTCTTGTTATTGCTGTGCTAAGATTTTGGGACGGTTTTCATATTTGGAAATTTTTTAATTTAATTAATGAAACTTTTTTTGTTGCCATTGCCGGCTGTATTATTTCAATTATCTTTATGCAGATTTTAAACTTGTTAAATAGAAAAAAATAAATAAAAAAAATTATGCCGACAGAAAAAATTAGTCAAGAACAAAAAATTTGGGGTGCTGTTTCCTATCTTTGGGTTTTTTCCATAGTAGCTTTGGCCTCTAGAAAAAAAGATGAGTATATCCGTTTTCATGCCAATCAAGGAGCTTTTTTGTTTGTGGCTTCTATTCCCTTAATGTTTATTCCGATGCTTGGCTGGCTATTGGTTGGCATTATAGCTATTGTGGGCATTATCAATGCCTTGCAAGGAGAAAAATGGGAATTGCCATTGGTTGGAGAAATGCCTAAACAATTAGGCGATTGGATTATTAAAACTATTAAATTATAATTTAATGAAACGAACCAAGATAGTCGCCACCATCGGACCAGCTTCGGAAAAAAAGGTCATGATAGAAAAAATGGTTAAGGCCGGACTTAATGTGGCCCGTCTTAATTTTTCTCATGGCGATTATGCGCATCATCAGATACTTATCAAGCATATTCGCGCAGTCAGCAAGAAAACAAAAACACCTATCGCTTTGTTGCAGGATTTACAAGGTCCGCGTATTCGCATTGGCGAGGTTGGTGATAAAGGCGTCAGCGTTAAAGTCGGTCAAGAAGTATTGTTGGTTTATGAAAAATATAAAAAAGCAAAAAATGACAAAGGACTTTTTATTCCTATTCAATATGAAAATCTTTATAGTGATTTAAAAAAAGGAGCTCAGATTTTGATTGACGATGCCACCATTGAACTTAAAGTATTGGATATTAAAAATAAAATAATTCGTTGTGAGGTGTTGGTGGCCGGGACAATTAACACACATAAAGGCATGAATTTTCCTCAGTCGGAAATAAAATGTCCTCCAGTCACCAAAAAAGATTTGCAAGATTTGGAATTTGGCATCAAAAATAATGTTGATTTTGTGGCCATCTCTTTTGTTAAAGATGCCAAAGATATTGAACGGTTGCGCCGTTCTATTTTTCGTTTGGAAAAAAAATATCATTTATACAAAGATTATAGAAAATTTGACAAGCCATCTGCTAAAGGCAAAATTAGTGGCGTGCACACTCGTATTATTGCCAAAATAGAAAGACGTGAGGCCGTGGATAATTTTGATCAAATATTAGACGTCACTGATGGTGTGATGGTGGCGCGTGGCGATTTGGGTATTGAAATACCTTTTGAAAAATTGCCTCTCATTCAAAAAGATATTATTGATAAATGTCGCAAAGCCGGCAAGCCGGTTATTGTGGCCACCCAAATGTTGGATTCTATGATCAGAAATCCTCTGCCCACTCGCGCTGAGGTTTTGGATGTGGCCAATGCTATTTTGGACGGTACTGATGCTATCATGCTCTCGGGAGAAAGTGCTACCGGTAAATATCCGCTCAAAGCTGTTGAAGTGATGCATCGTATTGCCAATCAAGTTGAAGAGAGGGAAATTATTGAACAAGAATCAAAAGAGGACAAATTTAAAAATCAGCAATCAATCACTCAAATAATCAGTTTTATGGCTCAGGATTTGGCCGAAGATGTTAAGAGTGCCGAACTTATTGTTTGTGCTACCACCTCAGGCTTCACTGCTAGAAATATTTCTCGTTTCCGTCCGAATGCGCGCATTATTGCGGTATCGCCAGACAAAAAGACAGCTAATCAATTGGCACTCAGCTGGGGTGTGGAGTCATATTTGGTGGCTATCACTGATTCTTTTACTATTTTGCTTTCTAGAATTAAAAAATTGGTTGTCGGTAAAAAGTTAGTTAAAAAAGGAGATGTGATTGTGATTGTGGCTGGCTATCCTTTTGGTTATAAGGGCCAATCTAATTTGATTAAAGTAGAAGAAATATAATTTTAAATATTATAAATAGTCCATGTTTTTATGAACAGAAGTAAAAAATTAATTTTACGTTTTAATGAAGTCGGTATTAAAGACGTTCCGCTTGTTGGAGGTAAAAATGCTTCCTTGGGAGAAATGTATCGTCGCTTAGTGCCAAAGGGTGTCAAAATTCCCAATGGTTTTGCTATCACGGCCACGGCTTATGATTATTTTTTATCAAGCGCGAAAATCAAAAACAAAATCGCTTTAATCCTAAAAACCACTGACAAGAAAAATTTAAGTGTCAGAGCTGCTGAAGTCCGAGAACTGATTTTGTCAGCCGAGTTGCCAGAAGATTTGGTGGAAGAAATTAAAAAAGCTTATCATGAACTTAGTAAATTTTATAAAACAACTTCTCTTGATATGGCGGTGCGTTCATCAGCCACGGCCGAAGATTTACCGGGCGCTTCTTTTGCTGGCCAACAAGAATCATATTTAAATATTGTGGGTGTTGAAGCTTTGATGATTGCTGTTAGAAAATGTTTTGCTTCGCTTTTCACTGATCGCGCCATTTCTTATCGCATGGATCAGGGTTTTTCACGAAAAAAAATCTCGCTCTCGGTTTGTGTGCAAAAAATGGTGCGTAGCGATTTGGCATCATCTGGCATTATGTTTACCATTGATACAGAAAGCGGAAATAATAATGTCATTTTGATTAATGCTGTTTATGGCCTGGGTGAATATGCGGTCAAGGGTGTGGTCAATCCTGATGAATATTATGTTTTCAAAAAAACTTTGGCCACCGGACACAGTCCAATCATTTCTCGCCAAATTGGTGACAAAGTAAAAAAATTAATTTATGGCAAAGGTTCGGAAAGTCCGACTGTCAGTCATCCAGTTGATTTGATAGCTAGAAAAAAATATGTTTTGTCTGATAAAGATATTTTGCAACTAGCCAAATGGGGACTAGCCATTGAAAATTATTACAAACGTCCCATGGATATGGAATGGGCCAAAGACGGCAAGAGCGGACAATTATATATTGTCCAAGCTAGGCCGGAGACTGTGGCTTCAAAAAGAAATCCCAATGTCCTTGAAGAATTTAGACTGGCTGGCGGAGGTAAAGTGCTACTCACCGGCAGTAGTGTGGGTATAAAAATCGGCCAAGGTGTGGCGCGTGTTATTAAAGATGTCAAAGATCTTGATACTTTCAAAGAAGGTGAAGTTTTGGTGGCGGAAATGACTGATCCAGACTGGGAGCCAGTCATGAAAAAAGCCTCGGCTATCGTCACTGATGCTGGCGGTCGCACTTGTCATGCTTCTATTGTTAGTCGTGAACTAGGCGTGCCTTGCGTGGTAGGTACGAATACGGCCACCAAGGATTTGAAGACCGGTCAAAATGTCACGATTGATTGTTCGCAAGGTGAACAAGGAAAAGTGTATGATGGATTGGTGAAGTTTACAGTCAAAAAAATAAATCTCAAAACCTTGGCTCGCCCCAAAACAAAAATTATGATGAATGTGGGCAATCCTTATGCGGCTTTGGCTTTTTCGTTTATTCCGTGCGAAGGTGTGGGACTAGCCAGAGAAGAATTTATTATTTCCAATTATATAAAAGTGCATCCATTAGCACTAATCAATTTTGCCAAAATAAAAGATCAAAAAGTCAAAAAACAAATTGCTGACATTACTATTAATCATAAAAATAAACCGCAATTTTTTGTGGACAAGTTGGCCGAAGGCGTGGGTATGATTGCGGCCGCTTATTATCCCAAAGATGTGATTATCCGTTTGTCAGATTTTAAATCAAATGAATATGCCAACCTTATTGGTGGCAAACAATTTGAACCAGTGGAGCCAAATCCTATGATTGGTTGGCGTGGCGCCAGCAGATATTATAGTGAGGCATATCGTCAGGCTTTTGAGCTTGAATGCCAGGCCATTGTCAAAGTGCGCAAAGAATATGGTCTCAAAAATATGAAAGTGATGATTCCTTTTTGCCGTACTATTGAAGAAGGACAAAATGTTATTGATATTATGGCGCGACATGGCCTGAAGCGTCATCAAGATGGTTTGGAATTTTATGTGATGTGTGAAATTCCTTCTAATGTAATTTTGGCCGAAGAGTTTTGCAAGTTGTTTGATGGCTTTTCTATTGGTTCAAATGATTTGACTCAATTGGCGTTGGGCGTTGATAGAGATTCACAATTGGTTGCGCATATTTATAATGAAAGAAATGATGCTGTAAAAAGTTTAATTTCTCAGGTTATTAAAGTGGCCAAAAAGCACAAAAGAAAAATTGGCATTTGTGGTCAAGCGCCTTCTGACTTTCCAGACTTTGCTCAATTTTTGGTGCGTGAGGGTATAGATAGTATTTCTCTTAATCCTGATACTGTGGTTAAAACCACTTTGGCAATTTTGGAACAGGAAAAGAAGCTAAAAAGAAAAAAGAAAAAATAATTTTTTTAAAAAATCCGCCGGTTTAAAGCCGGTGGTTTTTTTAGTTGACATTTTTTTTAAAAGTGATAAAATTATATTTATCACCTTATGTTCTTTAACCCGAAAGGAGGCACTCTTGCCAAGAGTCAGACCGCCACCAGAAGTTTGGGTAAATTCAAAAAATATGTGTTGTTTTTTAGGTATTTTGTCTGGGAAAAGCAAGGAGAAAATGATATGAAGTTTATCGTCAAATACCGCAATGGTGAACCTAACTCCCATGAGAAGCATTTGGGAAATAGCGATTCAGTCAACAAGTTCCTTAGGGCTGTAAGAAAACAAGGATGGGTTATTCTTGGAATTTTTAAAAAATAGTCCGAGGAGGATAATTGCATTGCAACCAAAGCGGTGAATGACACAGCACAATAAGTTTCCAAAGCGGGTAGTCTAATATAGATAAGCCCGCTTTTTCATTTTATGCTATGATTAAAATATGAATTTTAATTTTTTACATTATTTTCAACCGCAGTCAATTGCTTTGCAATTTGGTCCAGTCGCTATTCATTGGTATGGGCTACTGATTGTGGCGTCAATTATTATTTCAATTTTTTTATTAAAAAATTTGGCTAAGAATATTTTGACGCTTGATGATTTGTATGACGCGACTCTGTGGTCAGTGCTAGGTGGAATTATTGGTGCGCGACTTTATGATGTTTTAATTGTTGATTGGAATTATTATTCAAATCATTTTTTAGAAATTTTAAAAATCTGGCAAGGCGGTTTGGCTATTCATGGCGCCGTGATTGGCGGTGGTGTGGCTTTGTATATATGGAGTCAAAAAAATAAAAAAGATTTTTTTGTTTTGGCTGATTTGGTAGTGGTTATTTTACCGCTATGCCAAGCCATTGGTCGCTGGGGCAATTATTTTAATCAAGAATTATTTGGATGGCCGACCAAAAGCATTTGGGGTATTCCTATAGATTTGGCGCACCGCCCGATTCAATTTATTAATAATCAATATTTCTGGCCGGCTTTTTTATTTGAGTCAATTTTAGATTTATTTTTATTTTTAATTTTATTTTTTTTAGCAAAAAAGAAAAAACTAAAAAAAGGCAATTTGGTTTTGATATATTTGGCTGGCTATGGAATTATCCGTTTTTTGATGGAGTTTGTTCGTATTGACGAGACTGCTATGTTGGGAATTTGGCGCTGGCCACAGGTTTTGAGTGGGGTGGTGGTAATTGTGGCTGGGGGAATATTGGCGAGGATGTGGGTAAAAAATAGGCTCTCTTAGTATGTCATTCCGACCGAGGCCTCAAGGCCGAGTGGAGGAATCCCTTTAAGCCAAGAGTGATTGCATTTTATTAATTAGAAAAATATACAATAAGTGTTTTCTAAAAGATTTAATTATCATACGATTTGATTAAAAGGGATCCCTCCACTGCGCTACCAGCGAGTCGCTTCAGTCGGGATGACAGCAGTCAATTTATGGCTTAACTAAGCCATTTTTTTGATGTTTTAAAATAGGCAAATTACTATTGACAAGAATGTGTATGTATGCTATAATAATGTATTAACTAGATTGAACTAATAACCACTAAAAACAGCTGTAAAAAGCGTTAATAGAGGGAGTCAGGTAAAGTCTAGTTTTTGCATAGATCGTTGACAATTTGTGTTAGAAACAGTCCGTATGACGGACAAACAAAAGGAGAAGTAAAATGGCTCAACAAAGGCAAAAAACACCATGGGTTAATTGTTCGGCATGTAATAAAAATACACCGGGTGGTAAACCAAAATGTTGCGAATGTGGCGCAGATTTGCCCACAGTCGTTCCAGCTCTCGCAGGAGCTCCGGCAACGCCTCCTGTACCAGCACCAAAGGTTTTTCACTATCGGTTAAAGATTACCGAGACTGGAAGTCCGGAGGTTGGTTATCAGCTCTCCATACAAGCCACTGAAGACGGAAAAGGAATTTCCGGAGCGGTGGTCAATATTGGAGATGGCGAAAGTTTCAAAGAAGTGACAACAAATGCAAATGGCTCGGCGATTTATATTGTGCCACCATTTGAAGGTACTAAGTCGTTAATTTTTCAGTTGCAAAATTGTGAGACCGAGAAAGATCCAGAATTGGTTCTTCGCGGAAAGAAAAAGCCCAGATCTGCTGATGATGGGTTGGTTCCCGGCGGTTTTTTGGCAAATTTTCTTAACGCCATAAAGCCTAAGCCACCAACGACCCCACCAACTCCGTAGTTTTTTTTCAACATTGAGCGCGTCGGCCCGTAGCAGGCGTGCTCATAAGTTAACACCAAGAAAACAGACCGGCTTTGGCTGGCAGAAAAGGAAAAGATAATGACGATATATTTGAGTTTTTTGGCGGTAATGGCAATAGTAGTGGTACTGTTGGCCTGTACACCAGGATTGAGGTTTGGTGCTTGGTTCGGCAGAATAGTCGGACTGGCACTATCAAACCAAAGCGCCTCAAATCAAATTAGAGGGGTGTTAGGAATATTAGTGGCGTTGCTTTTCAGCATCGCGACTGTGATAAATTTTTTTGAGCACCCAGTGCTCTTTCCTGTCACCAAACAATTGGCCGAAACTCAACTTGAAAAGGTTGATGGAGTTGCTACCAAAGTGGTAAAAAATCACTCATTAAGAGATGGTGTTTTATCGGCTTTTAGTAACGGCCAGCTAAAGGCCGAGGATGTGACTTTTAATAAAAAGCCAGATCCAAAGTCGGGTGAAGGTGAAGGTGAGGGTGAAGGCGATGGCAAGGATAAGACAATTGTTTATCCCAGCAGTTGGTTGTGGCTAATTTCGTTACTGTTGTGGCTATTCTTTGTTCCATACTTTATTCTCTCTTGGAGAGAAGAAGCTATGGATGCTTGGAAAAGTGTCCTGAAAAAGTGGGAAGAATCCCACAAAAGTACGGCCACGGCTGGCGCTGATGGTACTCCTCCTCCTCCTTCTGGAGGTGCTAGTGGCGGGAACATAGGCGGATTTAACTTTCGCAAATTGTTCAAATTTGAGATCCTTGGCAATTTTGCTGGGGAGCTCATGATGAAAATAGCGGAGAAGTTATTTTCTGTACGCTAATTTTTTGAGACGGTGCCAAATGGTTGGTGCCGTCTCTCCACTAAAAACCAAAAAACAAAAAAACTGCCCATGGCAGAGGAGATGAACAATGGTTAAGAATATTGTGAGAAGTATTGTCGTGGCAGTATTGGTTGGTATCATCGCCAAGTTGATGTTCAGAGAACTGAGCGCGTCGTATATTATGACGCTGATAGTTTTTGTGGCCGGTCTCAACTTTTTACTAGAAAAACTTGAGATGGACAACGCCACCAAACGAATGGTGGCCAAGATAGCGCGACTGGTTGCTGGAATTCTGGCTTTTGTCGGAATAAGGCTGGCATTTGGTTTTTTGTTCAATATGCCAGTTGTAATGGTGTATGGACAAGCGACTGGTTCTATCTTTGGATTCAGTCTGCCGACCGTACCCACAGAAGAAATGGCTCAAGCTGTTATCTTGGAGCTTTTCTTTCTACTACCTGGCATGGGCATTGCCTATTCGTTAGTCTATGGCGGTGCCAAGGCTCGCAAAGGCATCTATCTGCTGTCTTGTTTAGCTTTTGTTGCTGTTTTATGGGCAGTAAAGCAACAAGAAAGTGCCAACGCCTTTGGTTATAAGTTGCAGTCAAAGATTGACGTGCACACGACCAACGACCTTAGAGAATCTAAGGTTGATAAGATCAAGGCTGATCAGCGTTGGGCCATCGTCAAGACAGCCACCAAGCGTGCCTATGTCGGCATTTACGACAAAAGGACTGGCCTTAAAAACGTGGAAAAGACTGTGGCCACCAAAAAGGAGATTCCTGAAGGCACATTGGTGAAGCTCACTGATTTGCCAGCAATGTCTTTCAAAGGCCAAGCTCTTATCAATGTAATTTTTGCCGATGAAGATGGCAGTTATGTTGACCAAGCCGTCACTGAAAAAACCACTTGGCTTGAAGGCGAATGTCTGCTCATGGATTGTCCGATTGAGGTGATCTCTGACAAGGCCGCCATCGCCAAGCAGGACAAAACGTGGCGAGTGTTCTTTTATACGGATGAGGTTGTTTGTCTGAGCGACAACTTTGATCCGCATCAACGTTTTATGATTTTGGATGCACGACAGGGTGAAGTCAAATGCCCTGGAGTAAAAGGCATTCAAATGTTTGATTCGCCTATTGGCAAAGAAATGGAAGTCTATGGAAATTATGGACTGAATTTTCAATATGCCAAAGGAAAATCGTTCACCCTACGCTTTTTGTAGGGATAGTACATTATTTACACACCGAAAGGATTAATTTCTTTTCGGTGTTTTGCTTTTTATGGGGTTGTTTTGCTATAATGAATATGTAAATTATTCATAACATAAAAAAATGAATAGAAAAAATAAATTTTTTGTAGTCTTTTGTATTATTTTTGGTGTTTTATTGCTGGATGGGGTTTTTATTAATATAACAAACGCTAAAACTAGAGAAAAGAGTAGTGTCTTATTAGCTCAGGAAGGTGAAATTGAAGGAGAGACTGATATACCAGATGATCCCACTGATGACCCAATACAGATAGATCAAGCAAGTGATGCTGCAAATGGTGGACCTGGTGGTGATACTCCGCAATCTGGAACTCCAAACAATCCTAAAGGTGGTACTGCTGGCACCAGCAAAGAGCTTGCCAATCCTTTAACCGGCAAAGCAGGAAATGTGCCTATTGAAACCACGGTTAATCAAATTTTGACCACGGTCATAGGTCTCACTGGCGTTTTGGCGCTCATTGCTTTCATTTGGGGCGGTATTTTGTGGATGGTTTCCGAAGGCAATCCCGGCCAAATAGATAAGGGCAAAAAAATGATGACTTGGGCTGTTTTTGGCCTAGCAGTTATTTTTGGTTCTTATGCGATTTTGAGGTTTGTTTTCAGAGCTTTGGGTGTGCCCGGAGCATAAATTAAAACAAATAAATACAGCTTGGTAGATTGCCAAGCTGTTTTTTTATTGTAGTATTATCTTAGTAGTGTATAAAACATGGCCACGGCCGAAGTAGCCATAAGACTAAAAGTCATCCAAACCAAAACATTTGACAATCTGCCACCGCGATATTTGCCCATGACTTTTTTGTTTCTATTTATTCTGGCTATAATAAAAATAAGCGGTACAGCAGCTACGCCATTGAATACGGCCGCAAATATCAGAGCTTGAATAGGATCTATACCAATAAAATTTATTGCCAGTCCGACCAAGGTGGAGGCAATAATGACGCCATAAAAACCATGCGCTTTTTTGAATTTTAAATTTAGTCCTGCTTTTAAATTAAAAGCCTCAGAGACAGCATAGGCGGCCGAGCCTGACAGTACGGGGATACCTAAAAGACCCAATCCAATAACTCCGGAAGCAAATAATAATTTTGACAAAAATCCGGCGTAGGGAAAAGTTTGCACCAGCGGTTCTAGGGCGCGTGCCGCATCAGCGGCTGTGGCCACATTAGTGAGCCCATTGGCATTTAAAACTGTTGCCGACACTACAATAATTGACCAAGTGGCAAAATTGGAAAAAAACATGCCCACCATATTGTCCAAGCGCAAGCGGGAAATAAAAGTTTTGCCGATTTTTGGCCGGCCGATTTTTTTCCAAAGGCCTTTGGCTTTTTCTTCCTCCACTTCTTCTGAAGCTTGCCAAAAAAACATATATGGAGAAATAGTGGTGCCTAGTACTCCGGTGATAATAAAGAAAAAAGCAAAGCTGAATTGCACTTGAGGCACAAAAGTGGCATAGAGAATATCTTTCCAGGGCTGATTAATCATAATCACGGTGAGCGGATAGGCGAGCAGGGATAAACACAGCCATTTGAGAATTTTTGAGTATGATTTATAAGAAGTAAAAATTTCCAAAACTAAAATACTGATAGTGGAAAATAAAATTAAAATAGGAACAGGAACTGGCAGAATCAGTGAGGCGGCCGCTCCCATGGCGCCAATGTCCGCGCCGATATTGATGGTGTTGGCGGCCACGACCAGGAGCACTACGGCATAGAGCACGATTTTGTTGTAATTTTCTTTGACAGCTGAGGCTAGTCCACGGCCAGTGACAGCTCCGATGCGGGCGCAAGCTTCTTGGGTGGCGGTCATGAGCGGTAAAACAAAAATGGCTACCCATAGTTGGGCATAGCCGAATTGCGCGCCGGTCTGGGTGTAGGTGGCGATACCCGATGGATCATCATCGGCAGCGCCAGTGATCATGCCTGGACCTAAAATTTTAAAAAAACTTTTTATTTTATTTTTTATTTTGGACATAAGTTGTTTATTTTTAAAATTTTGATTTAATATTTGCCATGAGTGTGGCTATTTTGGCTTGATCTGGTCCAGTGATAACAAAATAATAACCGGCTTTAGAATCTTTAATTTGATGCAAGCTGGCCGTGTCTAATGTTTGGGGCAGACTGCCATTAAAAATCCATGATTTGTTGTTTATTTTAGCAACAGAAACTGATGTGATATTTGAATTTTCCATTTTTCCAGATTTGTTGGTCCAAGAGATTGATTCGTTGGTTATAAAATAAATAATCGGCGGATTAAATCTTTGTCCTTTGGAGGCAATTTGTTGAACGTTAGTAAAACCCGCGTCTGCAAGATCTTGAACAGTGATATTAGGTGTGCCATTATCATTAAAAGTAGGCGCAGAAATTAGTGGAATACTAAATTGTGCTTGAGCAATCTTTGTTGTTGATTTTTCTGCTGTAAAAATAGTAGTGGCCACAAGAACTAGGCCGAAGAAAATAAAAGGGAATAATTTTTGGTGCATATGACTGTGATTATTTATGAATATAATTATAACATAATTTGGAACATAAAACATGGGACAAAAGTCTGCCCCATGTTTTTTATATTTTTATTTACGATTTAATCGTCTTCATATTCTCTGTTGCGTCCGCTAGGTTGGACAGAGTTTGTTTGTTGGATGGTTTGTTGAATTTGTTGTCCGCCGATAGTTTGATTTAGGTCGCCAATGTAGTAGTCGTTTAGCATGGCGCTGGCATTGTTTGAATGAGGTCGGCCAATGTCTTTGGTGTCATAAGCCTGAGTGGCTTCCTGGCCACAATATGGAGTCATGGTGTCGGCGCCGCCAGGATGGGCAGATAAATAACTGGTGACATTATAAACTTTATTATTAATAATCATCCAACAGTCTGTTCTGGAATTATGTTTGGATATTTCTGCTGAATTCAAGGTGATTTGCTGTACGCTAGCGGCATTAACTTTGCCAGTGTTGTTTATTGGCGAATTATCAGTTGATAATATTTTTTTGTTTTGATAAAAAATTAAGCCGGCCACTAGAATGGCCACAACAACAGCGAAAAAAATAAATAAAGAAATAGTGGTGATTTTTTTCATAGGAATTTGAATTGCTCCGAATGGATATTTTTATTTTTTATGTTTAAATTTTTGAATTGTTTAATAAGGCCGTTCATAAATGGCGCTGGACCGCACAGGAAAATTTCTTTATTCAAGAGTTCTTGGCTGAGACTGTTGATGTTTTCGGCAGTAATGAATCCCTTTTCGTCAGAGTGCCAGGAAAACAATCTAAAACTAGGATTGGTTTCAGCGATTTTTTTCAGCTCATCTATTAATACGTCTTCAGCTTGATTTTTCGTGCAATAATATAAATCAATATGATAGTCAGGATTTTTGAGATCTTGAGCCATGCTAGTAAAAGGCGTGATACCCACTCCGCCGGCAATCCAGATTTGATTTTTGCCCTTGGCATTTAGGTATGAAAATTTGCCAAACGGTCCTTGGATTATGGCCCTGTCTCCGACTTGCAATTTGTCCAAGATGGCAGTGAAGTCTCCCAGTGCCTTGATAGCCAAACGAAAAGATCCGTCAGGATAAGAAGCCGAGACTGAAAAAGGATGGCTTTCGGAAGAAATATTTTTTCCATGAAAAGAAACAAAAACAAATTGTCCGGGAACGAATTTTTGTGTTTGATTTTTGGGCATTAAGGTGATGGCCAGCACTTGCAGATTGAGGCGAGTAATATCTTTGACTTCATAAATATTTTTAGAAAGGTATTTATGAAAAAATGCTTGATAGGCTGAGAGTGCCAGTCCGGCCATGCCAAAACCAAGGATATAAATTCTTAAAAATAAATTTCTGGAAATGTCGCTATAAATTAATAGCGTGTGCATAAGCGCAAAAACAAAAACCAGCACCATGATTTTGTGGGACAATTTCCAATTTTGATATTTGAGAGAGATGTAAAAGGTCAGGCTGATTAGAATTATCATGCCAGCCAAAGAGATGATGCCAGAGGTTATGGCAAAATCTGTTGAGGGGAGTAAAAACAAAGCGGCACTTCGCAAAGAAATTTGCAGATATTTAACCACAAGAAATAATGGATGAAATAAGAGCAGGGAAAAAGATAAAGCGCCCAAGACACGATGAAAAAGATAGACATTATTTAGGCCGTCAAAAAGATTGTCCAAAAATTTTAAACGACTGGCTAAAATAAGATTGAGGGAAAATAAGATCATGCCTAGTAGTCCAGTGATTTGTCCCAGGCTGGTAGTAGTGGCATTTAGGTCAAAAAATCTTTCCGACAGGGGAGTCATTAGTAGCCAAATTAGTATAGGAATGGCCGAGATGGTGATGATTGTAAGTATTGCTTTTTTGTAAGGCATATATTTTACTTATTTTGTTTATTAATTATAAGCAAAATATCAATAAAAGCAAAGGGAAATTTTACTGTTGACTATTTTATAAAATTTTGTTAATATAATTTCTGTTAAAGTAATAGGCAAAATTGTATGCCTAAATTTCTAGGGGTAAATAAGGATTTTTTTAAAAGCTGGACTCATGAGATGGCATACGTTTTAGGTTTTTTTACCGCCGACGGTTGTTTGACAATAAATCCGCGCGGTTCGCATTATGTAGAATTCAATTCAAATGATTTGGATATTCTGGAAAAGATTAAATTAGTAATGGGATCCAGCCATAAGATCGGTTGCAGGAAAAGAATTGACAGCCAATTACCAAATTCGTATAGACTTCAATTAGGCAGTAAAGAAATTTTTAATGATTTGGTGAAATTGGAATTTACGGTCAATAAATCAAAGACTGTAAAATTTCCTAAAATTTCCGATGAATATTTTGCTGATTATTTAAGAGGATATTTTGATGGCGATGGTTGCATAAGTTATAGTAATTATTTTAGAAAACAAAGAAATAAACATTTTAAATATATTGTGGTAATGTTTACTTCTGGTAGTAAAGAGTTTCTTATTCAATTGGCAGATATTATTAGAAAAGAAATCTTAATTAAAAGTCCAAAAATAATTTATCATAGTCGAGCTTATCGTTTATCTTATTTATCAAATAATGCTGTCAATATTTTAAAATATATTTATAATAATCCAGTAATTTATTTAGATAGAAAATTTAAGAAAAGTAAATTAGCTTTACAATTTATGGACCGGTAGCTCAGTTGGTTAGAGTGTCCCCCTGTCACGGGGAAGGTCGCGGGTTCGAGTCCCGTCCGGTCCGCTAGAGCAAAAGCAGAGTTTATACTCTGTTTTTTGTTTTATCTTAGATAAATTATTAGGACTGGATCTTAGCTTCTAAACGATATTTTTGTCCGAAAATATAACTTGTGCCCAAATAGTGCCCAAACTTTCAAAATCAATCCAGTAATTTCATCGTTTCAGTAGTGATATTTGGGCCAAGATGACTATATCGTAAACTCGTTTTTAGATCTTGGTGACCTAGTAATTCTTTGATAGCTAGAATTGATGCTCCCTTACAGGCTAAGTGACTGGCGAATGTGTGACGCAAAGTGTGCCACCCCATGATTGGTAGTCCAGCCCTAACATACGCTCTCTCCAAGTGATAGTTAATTCTTTTTTGACGAACAAACTCGCTATCTTCTTCTATAAAGAGCAAGCCATTACTGCGTCTGAGTTTACTAAAATATTCATAGACACTATCGGTTAATGGCACATACCTGACTCTACCGCTTTTAGTTGGGCCGCACTTGCCAAGCACTACTGATTTATTGACCGTCAGTCTTCGGTGTTCAAAGTCTATGTCCGCCCAAGTCAAAGCAATTAGCTCACCAAACCTAAGGCCGGTTTTCAAAGCCAGAAATATCATATCATGGAGCATGCCACTTGTAGCTTGAAGTAGTTTTAAACAGTCTTCTTCTGGCAACCATTTAAAACCTGACTGAGGCACTTTTGGCAATTTGATTCTCGGCATGTTATCTAGGTATTCCCACTCCACCGCCATTTTCAGACAAGTGCTAAGCATTGAAACTTCATTTCTTACCGTCTTGATTGATATTGACCTCAACCGAAACGCCTTAAACTCCTCGACTTTTTTATTACTGATTTCTTTAAGTGGCATCGAACCAAAAAAGGGTAGTAAGCTGTTAGAAAAGACAGATTCTTTTCTTTTGATTTCCGAAGGACGATTATTGGCTTTGACATAGCTTTCAAACCAGATGGCATAAAAGTCTTTTAGATGTACATCCTGCCTTACTTCTGTCTGCCTGATTGGCTGACCCTTAATAAGTTTATTTAGCAACATATTCTCATACTCCTGCGCGCCATTTCTGGTATTAAGCGGACTTTTGATGCGGTAGCGTTTTCCCTCGAAGTGGAAGTCAGTATGCCACTTGTTTCGTATTTTTCGTGAGGGCATAGTTTTTTCCTCCCGTCAGATCCGTACGACTTTCCGCCAAGAAACACTCCAAATCAGCTATGGCAAATCTGATGCCGCTGCCGATTGTGTAGAAGGGTAAGCAACCCCGATCTTTCAAGCGATAAAGCGTTGAAAGAGAAATATGAAGAAGACCGGCCGCCTCTTTGGGCGTCAGTAGTGTAGTCATACGGATCCTTTAAATTGTAAGGAGCGAACAAGAAGGGCTCGACCTTGGCCCCGGCTCCCTACATTTTAGTTTATTAGGTTTTGTTAATCAAGCTCTTGTTTGACTGATATTTTTGTTATGGCTAGATGATTTGTTCGCCGCAGCAATCGCAGAAAATAACAATTTCATCTTCGTCGTACTGATCGATAAAGATCGGTTTCAGATCCTTATCATCGGGTAGGCAATCTTCGCAGTAAAAATGATCATCATCGCACCAGCCGATGATGTCTTCGCAATAAAATTTTGGCATAAACTTTGTTAAATTATTTTAAAATAATAGAGATTTACCGAGGTTAGTAGGATAAAGTCGCATTTTGCAAAAAAATTACCACTCCTATCTTTCCATAGTGTTTTTGGTGTGATATTTCATTTGATCGAACTTAATATATTCCTAGGAAATTTCTATCTTTTTGATGACAATGAATATTATTATCACTAATATATTGTCATCAGCTTGTGTCTTTGCTTGCTATGCTTTAGTAGATTAGTTGAGCATAGTACTTTGCAAGTTTGTGGACGGTCAGGGCTTGCGACCGCATCTCAGTCACCGGAGTTGAGCTAATTCAGAGGTCATCACGAGGATGTTGGCCCCAAGTTATTCCGGGAACTGAGATGCGGTCGCAAGCGTCCGCTAAACTTATTTCTTACTTTTCTTGCGTCTACCTTTCTTTTGGCTGACGGCTGTGATCTTATAGAAGTTTGGCAATCGCCGGGCCAGAACATAATCACCTTTCTTGGTTTGTTTGGCGAAGTAGCTATAAAGATGGTCGCCAATATGTTCTTTGATTTCCGGATCTACCACCAGATCTTTATTATCTGCTATCCAATAGTAAAAAGCCTTCCGATCAAGAAAATGGTATTTCGGATAGGAACGGATATTCCTTTCCTTCTTTATTCTCGATTTCTTGATATTACTAAAAGCCGTCCTTGGGCTGATAAATAATTCTTCAGCCACCTTGCCAAAACTGATTCGTCCTTTGGTGTAGCCAAATTTTCCCACATCTTTTTCCATAGCCGCCATCGTGATATAGCTTTTAAATAGTTTATTGGCAGAAAAGAACCTTAACAGGCGATCATTTAGCTTTTCTTGGCGGATTATAGACTTCTTAGAATCTAAGCGATGGGACTTGATAATCTTTCTTAAGCTGCGGTAATAGACGAATCTTTGGCTATAACCACTGAAGAGATCGGGGCATCTCCGGCATTGGGCGCGCAGATATTTAATTGATATCTTTAGTATTTTGCATAATGCTTTTACCTCAGCTCGACCGCAGTTCTCTCCTTTCAAATCAATAATCTGCCGGGCAACCAAATATATTCTTAAGCCAGTCAATTCCTTTTTATGGCCGCAATAGAAGTGACGCATCAAATTGTAATTAAAACTAACTAATTGCGGAGGATCCTTACTTCTGGTCCTCGGATTTTCAATTTTCTCTTTGTAGGCGTTTATAATCTCTTCCGTAATTTGTTCCATGGTCGCCACATCAACATCAACCACTTGTTTATAGCCGTTATTCTTTTTAGTTGAAGGCGGATATACCACCATTTGATCATTAAGATTCTTAGTCAGCTTCCAGCCCATAACCTTAATGCCATTAAAAGAGACGGCAGCCGTGGCCATTAGTTTGGAATTCTCCTGATTCTGAACGCTAAGATTGCATACTTTAAACTCCATCGTCGTAATCCTCCCACATCTTTTTTATTGCCGAAATTAGCAGTCTGCTCATTCTAATCAGATATTCGTCCGACTCATCTCTAGAGATAAGTATCGGATGATCTCTAAGATAATCATCAAGTTCGTTTAATGTTGGTTTGCGGCCAAATCGGAATAGGTAGGTGGGACAGAATAGGGAGGGGCACTTAGCGACCTCGTACTGGTTGCCATTCATGCAAGACAGACAATTCCGCCTAATCGACTTTAGTGGGTAAGTGACCATATCCTTAGAGACCCCACTTTCTTCATTTTTTGCCGATACGATTGGGCAGTCGACCTTGGTTGGAGTCTTTTTGGTACTATCAGTCATCTTGAGGTTGGCGGTAATCCCATGGCCACTCCTATGGGGGTTTTTTCCTAACCGATACTGATGCAGCGGGCAATCAAGGAAACCGCAATCTCTGGCTTCCTTCATGGAATAGCAATTGCAATCCAGACACTTCCATTTAATAGCCAGCCCAGGCGTTAACTTTTTCATATTCTTGGCGTGTTATTAATTAGTATTCAGTTGTCAATGTGCGGGCTAGCTAGCTTGTAACTTAATTATTCCACGCATTTGAATGTCAAAAAACCACTCCTTTGCTCGGTGAAAACTCGAATTTTCCAATAAAAAAATGGCTATATTTAGCCATCTTTTTAGACTTATGAACAGCGATATAAACCTCGAATGGAATTAATTACCACGCCAACGATAAATATTGGCTTCATTGGATTTGTTTTTTCCTTTAATTATCAGCTCCTTAATTACTTTTTTAGTGTCTCTGCAGATTCTTTTGTTTATTTCCTGGATTTTCTTATTAAACTCATCTGATACCACTTCTAATTTTGGATCAGAAATAAATTTATTGAAATCTTGATAGTTATGGAATTCCTTATCAAACTTGCCTATCTCATAGAAATAATTTACGATATCAGCCGTCTTCTTAGTAAAAGTTATCTTTGGATAGTTGCCAATGGTTAAATGTCCGGTATGCATGCCATATTCGTGAAAAACATAATTAATGGCATTATCGCTCTTATTGGTCAGCAGGAGTTTGTTGTTTTTATAGTCAGCAACAGTTAGTCCAATTTTATTACAGACATCTACCGGCTTATAGTCATAGTCAAAAATAGTGCCAAGATCAATCCCAGTAATTTTGACAAGCCGTTCATTTTCTATTATTAGGAGTATTTCTAGAATATCAAATTTATTGTAATCTAGGTTCTCGCAATCAATGGTAATATCGATGCCAAAAGGGCTGCTTTTTTCGACATCAGTTAATAAGGGGATAATTTTATCAGTGGCATCCGCTATGATTGATGAAACTATATTTTTTTGCGAATTAAAATCACATTTCTCATTCGTTATAAATTTATTCTCACGATATACGGTTAGATAATCGGCCAAGTATTTGTTAAGTTTTTCTTTATTTATTTTTATTTGAAAATCAGTTCGATCACTAATGTTCCTTGGTAGATTAAATGATGATAAATATTCATCAATTGTAATAGATTCTTTAAGTTCTTTTTGTAGGGCGCGGAATAATTCATGGTCAGAATCAGGAGTAGGATCTTGATAGAATATCTCCAGTTCTTCAGAACTATGTTTTTGAGCAAAACTAAAATATGGAGCCCCATCTTTTTTCTTATGATTGATTATATAGTCATAGTCTAATTCAATATCGAAACAATCTATCATTTGTAGTTTAATCAGATGTCGCAGGGAATCAATGAAATAGTCTCTGTCGATGCCCAAGGTTATTTCTATGCCCCTAATATTTATTGACTCATTAACAAAATAGCCACATTTGATGAGTAGCATCTTGATAAAACACAATTCTCTGATATCAATTCTTTCCATAAGCCTCTGACTCTTATTGATTTTTGTTATAAATGGCACATTCCTGAAGGAAGATACCCATTAATCGGATTATTATTTATTAAGCCATTTGAACCGGTTTAAGTGTATATTATTATATAC
>Ga0194044_10000494_pt1 | contig 19375 bp, 17 predicted proteins | sample JunL4417m_MetaG_FD_155460 | JGI IMG/M metagenome (GOLD analysis project Ga0194044, IMG submission 155460) | Anoxic zone freshwater microbial communities from boreal shield lake in IISD Experimental Lakes Area, Ontario, Canada - Jun2016-L442-17m | ecosystem: Environmental > Aquatic > Freshwater...
CTTTGTTAGTTAATATCAATGTGGAATTGACTATTATATCTAACAAAGCCCTCGATGTCTCATTTTTTTAATGTGTTGCGATTTGGATTAGAACTTAAGTAGGCATATTTTTCATGCTTTGACTTTTTTTATCTCATCTGCTACAATCAATTTAGAAAATCATTAAACCAGCTTAAATAAGATATCATTTATTATATCTCGGGCTGGTGCCGAGATTTTTTGTAAAAAGGGCAGGTGGTGAAATTGGTATACACGCAGCCTTGAGGTGGCTGTGGCCGCAAGGCCGTGCAGGTTCAAGTCCTGTTCTGCCCACCATGCCACTTCGCTAAACTTTGTTTAGCTATGCGGCATGGTGTATTAAAAAGTAAAAGGGCTTGAAAGCCGGAGGCGCGACTGGCGCCGAGGCGGGGTAGCGGAATCCCGAAGCATCGGGATATCCGTGACCAATTCCTGTTCTGCCCACCAAGCTTAACTTGGTGAAAGCGACGCTTAGCGTCGCACCATTAAATTCATATATCGGGCGCTTAGCTCAGCTGGTTAGAGCAACTCATTTACACTGAGTAGGTCGCGGGTTCGAATCCCCCAGCGCCCACCAATAATTATATTATGTTGCCACAAGATTTTTTTACAACAAAATACCTTTTTTCGATAAATCCACCAGCCAATATGGAGTGGTTTTTAATCTTGCTGGGTGTTTACACCGTTTTCATCATCATTTCTATTTTGCTAGGCTACAACCAAACCATTCACAAAGGGCTTCGAGCAAGATTATTTAACTTCTTCTTAACAATTGGAATTTTGGGCGTAGTAATCTCATTTTTTCGATATGAAAGTACACCTTACGTTGGCACCAGAATCGCTATGCTTTTGTTGCTTCTAACTACGCTAATTTGGTATTTTGTCATCACAATTTACTCAGTTACCAAGATGCGACATGAAGTACGGGCAATAAAAAATCATGAAAGATACATTCAATATTTACCAAAGAAAAAAAGAAAGAATTAACAATAAAAAACTATGAATAATGGAGAAAAAATGCCAAAAATTGCAGAAAAAGTAGAAGAGGTAGAGAAAGTCGAAGAAGAAAAGAAAGTCAAAAAACCAACCCATGATTCGATGGAGAGTTTAATTGAAGAGGCTGGCGATCAACTTCTGCCTTATGCAGAAGGTGAAATTGTCGAAGCTAGGGTTTTGTCAGTCTCTCGGAATAAGGTCTGGGCTGATGTTGCCGGTCTATCTTTGGGCTATGTGCCGGAAAAAGAAATCACTTTGAACTCCGAAGTAAAAGTCGGCGATACTATTTTCGCCTACGTTATTTTACTTGAAGATGAAGATGGCAACGTTGTTCTCTCTCTTAAACGTGCTGATCGTGAGCGTTATTGGAAAGACATGGAAGAGCGATATAAAACCGGCGAGCCAGTGGAGATTACTGTTAACGAGGCAAATAAGGGTGGTTTAATCTCAGAGATTGGTGGAATCCCAGGGTTCCTGCCTGTTTCTCAACTTTCACCTGAGCATTATCCGCGTGTTTCTGGCGGCGACCGAGAAGAAATTCTAACAAGACTTAACAAGTTGATTGGTGAAAAGATTGCAGTTAAAGTTATCAACTGTGACAAAGCAGCCAACAAACTCATCTTTTCGGAGAAAGCAGTTGACGCAGAAAAACTTGCTTCAAAGATTGAAAAATATAAAGTCGGTGATGTTCTGGAAGGCAAAATTTCTGGAATCGTTGATTTTGGCTTATTCGTAAAAATTGATCCTTTAGTAGAAGGCCTCGTTCATATTTCTGAAGTTTCTTGGTCCAGAGTGGCTGACTTGAACCAACTGTTTAAGGTCGGCGATGTTATCAAAGTTATGGTGATTTCTCTTGATGATGGAAAACTGTCACTATCGCTGAAAAAACTTGCCTCGGATCCTTGGACCGATGCGGCCAAGAAATACAAAGTTAACGAAATCGTCAGTGGATCAGTAACAAAAATTACGCCGTTTGGAGCATTTGTCTCCCTAGATGAACAAATTGATGGCTTGGTCCATGTTTCCGAACTTTCAGATCAGCATGTTGTTGATCCTGGACAAGTTGTTGAACTTGGCAAAGATTACAAATTTAAAATTATCTCAATTGAGCCAGAAACTCACAGATTAGGCCTTAGCTTGAAAGCCGTAGGTAAAGAAAAATCCTCGACTACACAGGAAGACACGCAGATAGACACAGAAGAAAAATCCGAAGTACAGAATTCTAATATCGAAGCAAAAGAGGAAGAATCGGAAACAAAGGAAATCAAAGAGCAAAAAGAAGAAAAGCCTAAGGCTAAGAAAGCCAAAAAAACGGAGGAATAAATGATTATTACTTATTTGGGCGGGGATAAGTTTCAAATCAAAACTCGCGATGCCAATATCACATTAGCGTCAGACTCGGTTAATATTGATGGTTTCATCATCGATAGCCCTGGAGAATATGAGCGGAAAAATGTTTTTGTTGAGGCACCTTTTGAGCAGAGTGTGTTTAAGATTTTGGCCGAAGAAGTTATGATGCTTTATCCGGGTAAATCAAAAAAGTTTTCTGATAAGCAAATAGAGTTACTCGACGGTGTTGACTTATTGTTCTTGCCGGCAGGAGAAGAGGACTCAATGACGCTTAAAGAAGCTCTTGAATTATCAGCTACCCTGGAGCCGAGCATGATTATTCCGATGTTGTATTCAAACATTGAAATGTTGAACAAGGAAGGTCTTGAGGGCGAAGTTGCTAAGTCGGTTAAGGTGATCAAATCAGCTTTGCCAGAAGAAGGACACCAGACGATTTTTCTCGAAAAATCGTAAATTTCTAATTTCTAATTAACCTAATTTCTAAACAATCTCTAGTTTAGATCAATTAGAAAAATTAGACTAATTAGGTCAATTTAAATTATGGCTTCTTATACAAAACTCATTACTTTTCTGGAGCGGGACGAAAACCAGAAATTTCTTTTAGTTGCTCATGAGCGCCCAGACGGGGATACAGTTTCAGCAACTTTGGCAACTGCTAGATTGTTAAAATCACTGGGAAAAGAAATTACGGTTGCCTCTTCGCAAGGAGTCCCGGAGGTTTTCAAGTATTTGCCTGATTGGCGTGATGCAAAAAGTGATTTTTTGGTCGGAGACTTTGACGCCATTATTCTAATTGATAATGGTGACCTTAAGAGAACCGGTTACGCCGATCGAATTATCAAGGCTAAAGAGCGCGGAATACCGATTGTTAATATTGACCATCATCCTAAAAATGACATTTGGAAATATGCCAATATCAATGTGGTTGACGAAAATGCTTCGTCGACTTGCGAAATTATTTTTGGTCTTTTCAATAAAGTGGGGGCGGAGCTAGAAACTGATGTTGCGACAATGCTTCTGACCGGAATTTACACTGATACCGGAGGTTTCCAGCACGCTAATGTTTCGGCCAAAACTTTTTCCGCGGCCTCGCAATTAATGAGCCATGGAGCAAAACTTAAAAATATCTCCACAAATATTTCGAATCACAAAAGTTTAGCCATGTTGAAATTGTGGGGGATAGCACTTGATCGAATTATTGAGCTCACTGATATCAAATTAGTTTACTCAGTTATTACCCGCCAGGACATTGAAAGTGTTGGCGCTAGCGACCAGGATTTGGCCGGCGTAGTTAACCTTATCAGTACCATTCCGGACGACGTTGCCACACTCTTGCTTTATGAGACCCCGGATGGTAAAATTAAAGGCAGTTTACGAACAGAATCCGCCAAGGTTGATGTGGCAAAAATCGCCAGTTTGTTTGGCGGCGGCGGTCATAAACGTGCAGCTGGATTTATAATTGATGGCAAACTAGAGAAAACAGATGGCGGTTGGAAGATAGGCTAAAGCTTGAATTATGAATTAGGAATTGTGAATCATGGATTTGAAACCATAATTCTTAATTCGAGATTCATTATTCATAAGAATTGCCCGAGTGGTGGAATTGGTAGACACGAAGGACTTAAAATCCTTTGGCCTTAAAAACCGTATCGGTTCGACTCCGATCTCGGGCACCAACTTGCGCTGACATTTATTGTCGGCGAAAGTTGGTGAGTGAATTATTATATCTTGGAATAGAAACCGTGGGTTTCTATGAGTGAGCCTGCGAACGGGTGAGGACTCCGATCTCGGGCACCAAGCTAAGCTTGGTAATCGCAACGCTAAGCGTTGCACCAGAAAAAACAGAAATAAACTTCTGTTTTTTTGTTTTTAAATCTGCTACAATTAATTCAGATGGCGGATAAAAGATCCCGAATTAAAAAAGTAATCATCTCGATTGCTGTCTTGGCTGCGATAGTCGCAGGGTATTTTTATTTACCGTCAATTTTGGGCGACCAGGTTTTTCCTCTTAAGTATCAAGATACCATTAAAAAATGGTGCAAAGAGTACAATGAAGACCCATTTTTAGTGGCAGGACTTCTTATGTTGGAGTCCGGATTTAACCCTCAGGCCCAATCACCAGTTGGCGCACTTGGTATTGGACAAATTATGCCACCAACTGGCAGAAGTATCGCCAAGGGCGTTGAGATGACAAATTTTCAAACTTCAGATCTTTTTAACCCAGAAATAGGAATTCAATTCGCAACTTGGCAAATTCATGTTTTGAAAGAAAAATATGGTGGCAATGAAGTTGCGGCTCTTGCTGCATACAATGCTGGTGGCGGCAATGCTGATAAATGGTTGCGAATGGGGCTTTTGCAAGACCCAAGCACAAATAGTTACGCTAAAAAAGTCTTGGATTACAAGGCAGTTTATCATAAACTTTATCAAGATCAGCTAGACTTAAATGGCCCGGCTACCACTGTTGCTAGTGGCAAGCCAATAGTTAAAGTTAATGACGCCCCATCTAGAAATGTTGTTTGGGGACAGGCATTGAAAAACTTAGTTTCAGTACTTTACGGAACCAACTAATCAAACTCTAATTTCTAAACTCTAAATCCTAAATAAATCTAAATGACCAAATTATCAAAATCTCAAAAGTTTAAAATATTTGAACATTTGAATTTTAAAATTGTTTAGAATTTTGATATTTGAGTTTAGAATTTTATAATTATGACTTCATCCGAATTGCGTAGTAAATTTCTAGAGTTTTTTAGCGAGCGGGGTCACAAGGTGATCCCTTCGTCTTCTCTTGTGCCGGAAAATGATCCTTCGGTACTTTTTACGACCGCAGGGATGCAGCAATTCAAACGATATTATCTGTTTCCGGAGGAAGCCCCTTCTGTCCGAATCACGACTTGCCAGAAATGTGTTCGTACTGGTGACATTGATGAAGTTGGCGATGAATCTCATCTAACTTTCTTTGAAATGTTGGGAAATTTCTCTTTTGGCTATCCGGAAAAAGACGGCGCCTATTTCAAGGAGGAAACTATCAAACTGGCTTGGGGATTTTTGACCGAAGTTTTGTCGATTGATAAAAACAGGATTCATGCTAACTATTTTGGCGGTGATGATAACATCCCGGAAGATAAAGAATCGTTAGAAATTCTGAAAACCATTCCGGATCTGAAAGAAATCAACGCCACTGGGTTTAGCGAAACTTTTTGGTCACTCGGCACAGAAGGTTCGCCTGGCGGTCCAACAGTTGAATTTTATGTTGATGGCCTGGAAGTTTGGAATTGTGTTTTCAATCAGTACGTTATGCGGGGCGGTAAGTACGTTGAATCAGAACTCAAAGGTGTTGATACCGGCATGGGTCTGGAGCGCTTGACTGTTGTGATGCAAGGAAAGTCAGATGTTTACGAAACAGATTTGTTCCAGCCGATTATTAAAAAAATTGAAGAGATATCTGGTAAAAAATATTCGGGAAATGAAAAGGCTTTTCGTATTATCGCTGATCATTTGCGCTCTGCTGTCGCATTAATTTCTGACGGTGTTGCCCCATCAAATGTGAATCGCGGATACGTTTTGCGGCGTCTAATTCGTCGGGCAATTCGGAAATATAAAGTGTTGTCTGAAAATTTTGATCTTGAATCATTAATTGAACTGATTGCCAGCCTTTCCAGTATTAAATCGTTGGATAATATAAAAAAAATTATAGCTGAGGAGCGAGAGAAGTTTCAAAAGCCGCTTGACTGGGTAGCTCAATACAAAATTGACCTGGATCAGGCAATCAATGGCGGAGTAATTAAAAAAATTAAAGATGAGCCGATCTTATCGCCGAATTCGCAAATGACTGCATCTGGGACATATATTTATGAGAATTATCAAACTTATGGTGTGCCGCCAGACATGAGTTTTGAAATTGCGAAAGAGCTTGGGATTAAGGTTGATCAGGATGGCTACGAACGAGCGATTCAAGAACATCAAGCAAAATCACGCACAGCCTCGGCGGGGATGTTTAAGGGTGGCTTGGCTGATAATAAGGTTGAAACTACACGTTTGCACACCGCTGCACATTTATTGTTGGCTGCGCTGCGACAGTTACTATCGCCGGAAGTTTCACAAAAAGGATCTAACATCACTGAAGAACGTTTGCGGTTTGATTTTAATTGGCCGGAAAAATTAACACTGGAACAAATTAGCGAAGTGGAAAAAATCGTCAATGATAAAATTAAAGAAGATATTCCAGTTGAAATGGAAGAATTAAGTTTAGATGATGCCAAAAAATCCGGTGCTAGTGGTGTTTTTGATGACCGCTACGGCGAAAAAGTTAAAGTTTACACCATTGGATCGTTCTCAAAAGAAATCTGCGGTGGTCCACATGTTGCAGCTACTGGAGAACTAGGCACTTTCAAGATTTCTAAAGAGGAATCATCTAGCGCCGGGGTTAGAAGGATTAAAGCAGCTTTGGAATAATAAATTTGGAGGCACAATGCTAGAACGTGAAAGTCACAGCGAGTTAATAGGAGAGGGTGAATTAGCGCGCGTCGAAAGCGAAGGCGTAGATCAGGTCAATGTTCACAGTAATAGCGAACAATATATTAATGATCTAACAATCAATGTTGAGAAGTTGGGTGGTATGGTAGAAGGCATACTGCCGAGAGAAATGTATCAGAGGATTTCAGAACTAGAATCTGTGATAGACGGAGGAGATTCATTACCATCTGCTTTGGGTAATGAGCTTGTGCATTTACGAGATGCTGAGAAAAAAATGTTGAGAGATTGGATTAGAATTAGAAAAGCGAATAACGAGCAGCAAAAAGAGGCTGCATAGTGCCATAATTTTTGAATAACAAAAAACTTTAATGCATTTATAACAAGATCTAAAGATATCGCTGGAAGCGAGAACAAAGCGTTAAAAAATACCACTGGTACATACCAGTGGTATTTTATTTTTGGGAATATATGTGATATATTTTCAAATGCTGGAGGCATTTTGCGACTCACCACCAAAAAATGCTGATGTTCCAGCCTTTCCGTGCTATCTCGTGGAGTTGCGACCCACAATTGTGCGGATTGCGCCGCTTCCTCGCAGTAAACATCGAAGCAGAGCTGTAAAGCTGGCGGCAAGTGGTAGCAGGATTGGAGCAACCATCAGCTCCCCGAACACGCTCGCGTAGAGCATCAGGAAACCGGCGCTGGGCTCCAGCGCCAATAACTATCTGTCCGTCGCCGACCATGTGTCGGCGTTTTTCTTTTTTATTGGCTTGCGCTAAGCAGAGCTTTTAACGTTATGACCTTCACCTCTGGCGAAACTATTTATACCTTGTTATAAGCAGAGCTTTTAACGCTATGGTGGCACTTTGTAAAACTATTGAAATCTTGTTATAATATAGAAAAGATCTCCCTCATGGGGAGTTATTGTAGATAGGAGCGGGATGGGATTTCTTGGCATGGGTAAAAAGAAGAATTATGCGCTAGCTCTCGACATCGGGACTGAATTTGTTAAGGCCCTAATTTTTCGTATTGACGATGACCAAGCTTCGGTTATCGGTTGTGGCCGCCAACGGCAGAAATTATCCGACATGCAGGGCGGGCGGGTGACTGACATTTCCGGTGTTATTGCTAATTGTGAAAAAGCCCTTGATCAAGCAGCCGAAGAATCGGGTGTCGCGCCAACTCAGTGTGTTGTTGGTATTGCCGGGGAGCTTGTTAAAGGCACAACTACCACCGTTCACTATCAGCGGCCGGCGCCAAAATCAAAAGTTACTGTAGGAGAGCTAAAAACCATTATCACAGAAGTTCAAAAGAAAGCTTTTGAGAAAACTAGGGCCAATTTAGCCTGGGAAACTGGTTATTCGGAAATCGATGTTCGCTTGGTTAATTCTGCAGTAGTTGATGTTAAAATAGACGGCTACAAAGTCACCAACCCTGTTGGTTTTCAGGGCCGTGATATTTCCGTTGGAATCTTTAACGCTTTCGCCCCAATAGTTCACCTGGGAGCCTTGCAAACCATCACTGAAGGACTTGGATTGGATCTTTTGGGCGTTGTGGCCGAGCCATATGCAGTGGCTAGGAGTATGGGCATGGAAGAGTCGGTTGAATTTTCAGCTATTTTCATTGATATCGGTGGCGGAACGACTGACATCGCTGTAGTTCGCAATGGTGGAGTTGAAGGAACGAAAATGTTTGCTATTGGTGGCCGTGTTTTTACCAAGAGGCTGGCCAATGAATTTAATCTGAGTTTCCAGGAGGCCGAAAAACTAAAAATGGCTTATTCGGCTGGGGAGCTAGAAAAAACTAAGACAGAAAAAGTCAAAAAAGCCCTGGATGGTGATTGTCAGACCTGGGTTTCCGGCGTACAATTAGCATTAGAGGAGTTTGCTGGCGTTGATCTGTTGCCATCAAAAATTTTGCTTTGCGGTGGTGGGTCAATGTTGCCGGATATTAAAAAAATCCTCGAAACTTCTGAATGGGTAGACGACCTACCTTTCGCTAAAAAACCGAAAGTTAATTTTATCCGACCGCGCGATGTGGCCTCGGTTTTAGACGAAACAGAAAGCCTGGATGATCCACAGGATATTACGCCCATGGCACTGGCCAACATGGCCATTGACTTGGCTGGTACCCCATCGGTTATTTCCGGCACAATTGATAGAGTGGTGGATTCGCTAAAGGAATAAGAAACTTATTATGATAGAAAATTTTGAAAAGAAAACGACTAAAACACTAACAGAAATTCAGAAAAAATTATCAGAACATGATAAGAAATTTACTAGTCATGATGAAAAGTTTGACCGAGTTGTTAATAAACTCTTAGATCATGATGATAAATTTGAACAGATTGAGGATCAGATAAAACAAACCGAAGATCGGATCCTGTCTGCCATCGATACTGCAATGAAGAAAATGACGAATGTTGACGAAGAACACGTTATGATTCGTGCTACTCTTGATCGTCATGAAGACGAAATTATCAAAATCAAAAAAGTTGTAAAGTTAGCTTGAGGAGGAAAATGTCTAATTTCTGGAAAATCTTTATCAGCATAATTGTTACAATCGCTGTTGCTGGCGGTGGCATTTATTATCTAATGCAAAAACAAATTGACTCCATTCGCTCCGACAATCAGGCTCAAATGGACGCCTTAAATAAACAAATCGCCGCCTTGAAATCCACAGCCTCAGCAACAGCTACAACCTCACCTGTGGTGACCACTGATGAAGCAGCAAGTTGGAAAACATGGACGAATGATTCTGTTGGTTTCAGCATTAAATATCCAAGCAATTATTCTGCTGGTAAGGCCAGCAGTTATTCGGACAATGATGGTGTTTTTATCAATGTCCTCAGTGGCGATCAAGGGTCACTTGTCAGTGTCGAAGCTGAACAGTCATCTTTGAGCCTTGATTCTTACATTGCCGGTGCAGTGGCAGATAAGACTTTTTCTAGCGCGACAAAAATTACTTTTGCTGGCTTACCAGCTTATGAAGGTGCTGATAATGGAATAATAACTTCCTACGGGATTTTAGTAAAAAGTGGTTCAAATATTTTTCATGTTGTTGCTGATACAGGCAATTTGGATGGTTTAGCAAAAAACAAAGCCGCATTAACGACAATTCAGAATCAAATTCTTGCCTCTTTCCAATTCACCAAATAAAATATAAATAGTCATCGTGAGCCGAAGGAGTGGTAGTCTGAGATTATTTCGTTGTTCCTCCTTGCAATGACAAAAAAAGAAAATATGAGTAAACTTATTTACCTAGAAACAGATGAAGAGATAACCGATGTCATCGACAAGATTTCCAAGGTCGAGGACAAGTCGGTTTCTCTTGTAATACCTCGGGGTTCAACGCTTGCTAACAGTATTGTTAATCTAAAGCTTTTGGTCAAGCGAAGTAAAGCTCTGAAAAAAGAAGTGGCGTTGGTGACGAACGACAACATCGCTCACAATTTAGCATCACAAATCGGACTCTCGGTTTACGAAAGTATTGACGATGCTAAAGCGGGGGTTGTGGAGCCGGAAGTCGAGATTCCCAAGCCAACTGTGGCAGAAAAAAATGCTTCTCCGGTTGAAGAAATAGATGGCGTTAAGGTTCATCAATACGACAGGGATGGCAGCGAAGACATGGAACCAGTGATACCTGCTGCTGAGCCGGAAATTGAATCATTTGAGTCAGAAAAAATGATAGTTGATGTCGACAGCGAAGTAATTGAAGCTGTCCGTGACGCTGACGAAGCAGCAACAGCAGGTGGTGCGATTATTGAAGAAGAATTAATAGAGAAGGCGGATGAACATCCAGAGCCAATTCCTGCTCCAGTCGAGGAGCCAGCCGACTATAGATTAATTAAGAAACCAATGGAGCCAGAAATGAAACAGCGTGAAATTTCTCGCCAGGATTTAAGCGGTGGTCAAGTTTTCGGCAAAATACGAACTGCCAAAAGCCGAAAGAAGATGATAATCGGAATTATTTCTGCTGTTGTCGTGCTGGCTTTAATCGGTGGCGCCTATATTGCTTTGCCGAAGGCAACGGTGACACTTGCGGTTGCATCGGAACCATTTTCTTCGACTGCTGATATTAAAGTTAGCAAAGACGCGACCTCAATTGATCCCTCGACTTCGGCCATACCTGGAAAATTAGCTTCAGATGAGCAGGATTTAACTAAGCCATTCGCGGCTAGTGGAACAAAAAATATAGGCACCAAGTCCAAGGGCAAAATTACAGTTTATAATTACTGGGATGATAAGCCACATGACATTGCAGCTGGTAGCAAACTTACTACTACTGCTGGAATATCATTTGTTTCAACCGCTGCTGTTACCGTTCCTGCTGGTCACCCAAATATAATTCCGCCATCAACGTATGAAATAAATCCTCCTGGAACAATTGACGTTAATGTCGAAGCTGTCGATGTTGGTGAGGCTGGAAATATTGGAGCTTCAAATTTTACAATTAGTTCAGTGCCAAGTGTTCAGCAATCAAAAATTTATGGCAAGAGTTCAGCGGCTATGGCTGGCGGCACAAATCAAATAGTTAAAATTGTTGCAGATAAAGATATCAGTGACGCCAAGACTTCAACTGAAAACGAGCTTCAAAATACCATCGTTGCGAAAATAAAATCTGGGCTTACCGCTAGCGATAAGCTCCTGGATTCTGCAGTTCTACCTTCTGTCACCTCGGAAAGTGCATCAGCCAAAGTTGGTGATCAGGTTGACACCTTCAATTACACGGCCAAAATTAAAGTTACTGCACTTACGTTTTCTGAGGATGACTTTAAAACCATGCTTCTGGAAAGTGCCAAAACTAAACTGGCTTCGGATAAACAATTGGTAACAAACAATTCAGAGAGTGTTAAATATGAGGTGTCTAGTACTGATATCGCTGCCGGTATGATTATACTAAAGGGGACATTTGACGGTTACATTGCCGGAAAATATGATACGGACGCAATGAAAATCGCAATTAAGTTCAAGTCGGTGACAGCTGCAACAACCAAATTAACTAGCTACCCTGGTGTTCTTTCAGCTAGTATTACATCTAATCCAAGCTTTTTGCGGTCACTGCCAGCGTTGGCCAGACGAATCACTATAAATTTTAATTATGGCTCAGCTGCCACCACAAGTGGAGTTAAATAATGTATTTAGGAATTGATTTTGGAACAAAAAAAATTGGTTTGGCTGTTGGCAAAGAAATTCCGTACGATTTAGCCACTCTGCCGAATCGACCAGATATTTTTGAGCGAATTACTAAACTTTGCAAACAGGAAGGGATTGAGAGAATTGTCATTGGCATGCCAGTTTTTGAGAGCGGTGATCAGGGGAGTTTAGGGCCGGAAATAGAGAAATTTGCTCAGAAATTAAAATTTGAGACTAAGCTGCCAATTTATTTTGAGCCGGAAAATTTGACCACACAAACAGCTTTGGAATTATTAAAAGAGGAAGGCGTTTCGTCGGATGAAATTGAGGACAAGGTTGATCAAACAGCCGCTCGGCTGATTTTGGAACAATATATCGCCAACGAGGAGGACACATCGCAAGAGGCACTGTAAGAAAAACCCTTTTGGTTTTTCTGCTAATTTTTATTTTGGCAGTAGTTGGATTTCTTTTTTATTTCCGCCAGCGGATTGAAAGCCCTAATAATTCCGATGTTGCAGTAGAAGCTGTCTCTGGCACTCGTGGCGAGTTTGTTATTGCTGACGGGCAGTCTGCCTCCCAAGTTTCTCATAACTTAGTGAGCCATGGTTTCATTGACTCAAGTTGGTCTTTTCAGTTATATCTTAAATTTAAAAAACTGACGATTAAGTCGGGCGATTATTTATTGCCAACAACTCTTAATCAGATTCAAATTGCAGAAATTCTCAGCGATGGTAGCCACCAGGTCAAATGGATAACAATTAAAGATGGCTGGCGACGAGAACAAGTAGCGGCGTATTTGTCCAAGAATCTAAATATTTCTAGCGAAGAATTTTTGGCCAAAAGCACAAACTTAGAAGGAAAATTATTTCCTGATACGTATAAACTTTCTGACGAACCGACTGTCGATGAAGCAATTTCTAAAATGACAGAAAACTATCAGGCGAAGACTGATGGTTTATCAGTGACTGAAGGTGATTTGGCGTTGGCTTCAATTATTCAAAAGGAAGCCGGGCCAGTTGCTGATATGCCAGAGATTGCTGCGGTCTTTAACAATCGCATTAAAATAGCGATGAAGTTGCAGTCCGACGTCACATCAATTTATCAAAAAGATACTGACAATTGGCAGTCCGTTGGTCTTCTCAATTATAAATTCTGGCAACCGGCATCTGGCGACACAACAAAATACCCAGGACCGTATAATACATATTCTCAAGCTGGTTTGCCACCAACACCTATTTGCACTCCGAGCCTGGCAGCAATTAATTCAGTTTTGCACCCAGGAACGAATAGTTATCTATTCTTCCTGTATGGCAAGGACGGAAAAATTTATTTTGCCAAAACTCAGGCCGAGCAAACAGCCAATATAAATAAGTATCTATATTAGAATTATTCTAGAGAAGCATATGATTAACGACAATGAGAGAGAATCTGCGGCAGAGAATTTTCAGGTGTCTGCCAATAATCCTAATCCAGCCACCCCTCATTTGGAACCTATCTCGTTTACGTCTCCACCGATTTCTGGTCAAATTGTTCCACTTGTGCCAATATTTCTTAAGTTTTTAAATCTTGTTTTACTTTTGCCGTCCGGCTGGATGTTGATAGTTATAATCTTAATGCTTCTGGGTGTGTATCCTGCAACTGATGGGATAATGTCATTGTTTTTTCCGTTGATTGGAATTATTTTTTCAATTCCTGCAACAATAGTTGGTATTAAATTGTTCAAAAAACCAGTTAAATTTTGGTGGTGGTTTGGAGCTAATTGTCTAATCATTATCCCCTTAATTAGTTTTATTTTGAGCAGAAATTTGCATGATAAATTTTTCTTAACGTTTTTGGGCTCACTGTTAGGGGCGCTTGAACTCCCTGCAATACAGTTCTTTATTTTGCCAAGGGTAGGTGCCGAGGTGTATCCTGTAACTTTGGCATTGCTTTATTTGATACTATTCTCAGTGGCCATCGTCCTTTTTCCAAAATCAAAGCCAAAAATTAAAAGCTGGACTTGCTTGATGCTAGGAGTTTTTGCATCTCTCTTAGCAGCTTATGTAAATAACTCTCCGCTGTTTATATTAAACGATCAAAATGTTTTATCTAAATCATCGCTATATCTTCTTGTTCTAGCTGGATTATTTTCAGCGTCTAGCATTGTATTATTTTTTATTGAACAAAATGATGATAGTAAAAAAACGACTAGATTAATGTTTATTGTCAGCCTAGCGCTGATACTACTAGTCTCTCCGATGATGATTTGGGAGAAAAATTCTTACAAATCCAATAGTACTGAATCTAAGAAGGTAGATATCGGACAGTTGAAGGGGATTTCGTTTGAAAGGTTTTATTTTGATAATGCAGAAAATATTATATTAACCGACACAACTAATAAAAAGCCTATCAAATTGCCAAGGTCAGGCGAGTTTTCTTACGATTATAAATATTATTTCTATTCCAAGGAGTCCTCAGAGAAAGAAGTTGATGCAAATGAAGCAGATTGGTGCCAAGGGGCCAATCTTTATGATATTGGCTATATAAACCTAGATAATGGCAAAGATACAATCATCACAAAAAATAAAATTAAGGGAAATTATTTTCCTACTGTTTTTTATGATCAGGATTTAAAAAATGTGATTGTTAGATCTGATGATTGCAACGGTCAGGGGACAATTATGGCGTTTGACCTTATTGGTAACGATTTAACGGCAAGTTTGTCTAGTTATGCGCGGGATTATTATGATACTAAGACACCACAATTACAAGATGAAACGGCAGTTAGGGACTTGCAGTCTTTTGATGGTAAATATTCTATTGTTTCGGATTCGAGGGCAGAATTTGAGCAAAAATATGTGCTAAGTATGGATACTGGTCAGAAACTTCAACTGCCTTACCCATCTTTTTTTACTTTTTGGCTTAGTAAAAGCAACGGGCTGTTGTTCAATACTACCGAAGGCTTATTTCTTATGGATATGTTTGGCAATTATGCCCAGATATTTGCAGGCGATTTTATTAATAATATTCGCCTGATTCAGGATTTTCAGCCATAAATTCAACAGGGTGCATGGGATTTCTGAAAACACTATGTAATTTTTTTTGAGGGTATATGTCTAATTTTTGGAAATTTTTTATTTCAATTGTGGTAACATTTGTCATTGTTGGTGGCGGGGTGTTTTTATTGATGCAAAATCAAATTGACACTATTAGAAGTAGCCATCAAACAAAAATGGACGATTTAAATAAGCAGATTGCACAATTCGAACCAAAGACTCCAGTATCAGAGGAAGTTTCGTTGCCAGCCGCTGCGCCTGTTGTTATCGCTGATACTACCAACTGGAAAACATACACAAATTCGACTTATGGCTTTAACTTCAAATACCCGGCCGATTGGGTTGTTGAAATTATAAAAAATACTGTTGCGGATCAAGTGCTGGGGTTGATTCTAACTTCACCAGAAATGCAGGAGGCGATTAAAAAGGAAACTATTGATGCAGCTTCAGATATTTATTTCGATGAATTTACAAAAACGGCGAATTTTAACTTGAGCACAACTGTCACAAATAGCGATTTATATACAAAAGACTCAGCTGTACCAACAACAGTTGCTGGTCAGAATGGGTTCCGGGCTGTCTTTTCCGGCATGGTAGAGCAATCTGTGTATTTTTGGGATAAAGACAATTATTATTTTGAAGCTACATCAACTTTTTTGAGCTCTGATAATCGGTTGGAAACTATTTTGTCGACCTTCCAATTTACTAAATAGGTTGGCGTAAAAACAATTCAAGTGATTAGATATTTGATTTTTGTGTTTCAATGCCCTAATCTTAAAACATAATAGTATATTTAATTTGGAAGGGATTATGAGCAACACAAAACAGTGGACCTCTCGTGACATTATTGACAAAGACATTTTGGAGCTTATTGGTGGCGAGAACATGCCGCCGGAACAAAAAGACGAACTCTACAAAACAATGATGGCAACAATTCAAACCAGGGTTATGGCACGGGTTGATGATTTACTGTCAGAAGAAGATGCCCAGGATGTTAAAGGCTTTCTTGAGGATGATGATAAGGCAGGATTTGAGCAGTTTATGGCGGAGAAAAACATTGATATTAAATTGCTTTATTCACAGGAGTCTTTGCTGTATAAATTAGAGTTGGTTGAGCTCTCAAATGGACAGGGGGTCTAATGGTTGAGGGATTTAGAGGCGTTCCAAACACGGAATTGGAAGATCTTGATGACTTTGATGAAGATGACGAAGAAATAGAGACTCCGCCCAAACCTGTGGTCGCGAAGACAGAAAAGCCAGCCGACCCGGAGGCTGAACCGCAGGAGTCTGAAAAAGAACGACATGATAAAATTGCCGGCCTTGTTTCTGATATGCAAACCGGAGAGTGGCGTAAAGCTGAAGAGTCGAAGCGGCTAGATGAGCGTTATGGCACTGGTTACTTGGGCAAGTTGCGCGCTTGGTTGGGTGGGGAGCACGATTATTCCTACGATGCCGAGACAGGTAGCGTAAAACATAATGTTCTAAGTGAAGTTGGTCGAAGAGTGGCTAATGTCGCTTGGAAGACAGCAAAAACAGCGGCAATTATCGCTGGTATTGGTCTTTTGACTGGCGGCACTGGTGCTGTCCCGGCGGGTGCTATTCTTGGCTCAGCTTTAGGCCGCGGGTTTTGTGAAGCTTGGAAAGGTTTTGGTGATGAAGGCTCGTTTCGAGAAAAACTAATTCTGGCTCAATCTAAACACTATAAAGAGGCCGAAGAGTTGGCCAGGGGAATCGGACCGGAGAATCCGGAAGGGTTAACCGGAGAAAAATTAGAGGAATACCAAGAGGCCAGGGCCGAAAAAATTAAAACTTTGGTAAAATTTGTTTATTCAAGTGAAAAGAAAGTCGCTGGAGCCGGCAACTTGGCTGAGGTGGCATCAACAGAAAAGGAGCTAGACACTTATTTGAAGAAAATGAAAATTCGGGAGGAGTGGTTGGCCTTTGGCGGTGGCCTGGCAGGTGGGGTATATTCCCTGCTTCATGCTAAAGGTCAAGTTATGCAGCACTTGCAAACGCGACTGGACCACGGTGAAAAAATGGCCATGGACCTTGACCATGATGGAGTTTGGCACTATGTGGAGAAAATTGATTCTGGCATAAAGAGCGCCCAGCATATTTCAAGTAATTATGTCTCTAATTATAACGGCACCGAGCTAGCTGCTGCGCATGCCCAGCATGCCAATGTTTTGGCTCAGGGCCCGTTTGGATCACATGTCTTGAATGATAGTGTCACTCCCGGTCTTAGTCGGATTGCTAACGGCGAGCTTTTTATTCAAAGTATGTCGGCATTACTCGGTTTGGCTGGTGATAACGCTTTGGCTAGAAGGGCCGGCGAGCGCCAAGACGAAGAGTTAGAAAAGCGACGGAAGCAGTTTTCTGGCCAACGAGGCGAGATACTGGGTCAGTTGGCGCCAGAGACCAAGCTGGATAGGATAAAAGCCAAGGCGGAGGAACTAAAGAAAACCTTACCGGAACCAGGAGACATTTGGAGTCACACAACGGTTTCAAAAGGCAAGGGGGCTAACAGGGAAAATAGTGAGCGACAGATAAAAATAATTTCTGTTGATTATACCGATGAAGAAACACCGCTGGTTTCGTTTTCCGCTGAAGTTGAAGAAAGAGCTGATGGCAAAGAAAGCAAAGCAAAAGTTGAAACAATGGCCCTGGAAACTTTTATTGCTGAAAATACCAAGCTAATTACGGCCGCCAATAAAAAATCTGAAGTTATAAGTCAGTCAGCTGAAGAGCCGGTGGAGACGACCGAGGAAAAACCAACAACTAATGCAGCATCTTCGACCGAGCAGGCGGAATTGGTTTCACAGTTAGAGCAGGCTGAAAATTTGCCAGAAGAAAAAATTGAAATGTTTCGAAATGCGGCATTCTGGGTTTTGTCGCGAGCAACTATTGAACAAAGGAATAATTTAAATGTCGATAATCCGGCCGAGCGAGACGAGCGCTTTAAGACGCTGGCCAGATTAGTTTTGAAGAACGAATTTGTTGTTCACTTCGCAAATAAAGGGTTTAGCGAAAAAGGCGGAAAACTTTATCCGGACCTCGACGGTAGATGTGCACTTGGTTTGTTGGCCTTGGCTGGAATTGATAATCAAAAGGCACCCAGACCGGTTGCCGCTGGAGAATTTATTCCCGAAAAAATCAATTTATATACAGGAGTTTTTGCTGGCGGGATAGACTCGGCTGAAAAATGGGAGTACTCCGATGACACCACCGGTTTTGCTGATTATCATGGGCAAAGTGTCACCCAGGACAAGTCGGCAACTAAACTTATTCACGAAATTATGGTTGGCTTGGATTTGCTCGAGGACAAGCCGTATATTCAAAAAATAGTTGATTTTGCTACTGACTGCGATAATTTAACCTACCCTAATACCTTAGAAGATTACAAAAAATCTGATCGCACGCTTTACGGTTTATCGCGATATATGTTTTTTGAAAACGTTGAGAAATTTTTTCAAGCCGGGAAAGATCCTAGCCAGCAGCTGTCAAATGAAGAGTTGGAAGAATATGGTTTGTTGCATACTCGCAGGAAGAAGGACCCTTCTGTCGAACGAAGAGAATTTATTGAAGCGTCGTTAAAAAACATTGAGCGGTTGGAAAAAGAAGGTTGGATTTTAGAAACGAAAGATTCTGGGAAAATTCTAGTTGACACACGCAAAGGAACAGATGTTGAAAATAAAATTAGTGCTGAGAGCGCTTATGCTATGGGCTTCAAAACTTATTTACTCTGGAATCCTGGCAGTAAAAGTTTTTTTGTCAGTTCTCGCGATGCTTTCCCCCCAAATTTTTTATTAGACCAAGGAGTCGCCACTCGGGAAAATATGTGGATAAAAACACAGGGTGGAGAACCGCTAAAAATGAATTTGCGGCAGCTTTTAGGACGAGTGGCTGGGCCGGACTTCGCAGCGACTGGAGAGCTTGAAAAATATCTCGAATCAGAAAAGGCAAGCAGTGATTCTGAGCCGACACTTCCCGAAGATCTGCCGCTGGCGGCTTAGGTTGAGTAATTTGATTTTTTTTGCTTGATCGATTATGCTGATAGTTAAACGGGGAGGGAGGTCTCCGATTTTTTGTCAGTCATTTAATTACATTTTATGAGAAACCCACTTTCATTTATATTTGATCGCCTGTCACATGACATTGGCATTGATCTTGGCACTGCCAATACTTTGGTTTATGTAAAAGGTAAGGGAATTGTTATCTCTGAGCCATCTGTTGTTGCAATCAACAAAAAAACCAAAGAAATTCTGGCTATCGGGGAAGAGGCAAAAAGGATGGTTGGTCGAACCCCGGCTCATATTGTTGCTGTTCGCCCGCTTGTTGACGGAGTAATCTCTGATTTCGAAG
>Ga0194044_10000495_pt1 | contig 19336 bp, 11 predicted proteins | sample JunL4417m_MetaG_FD_155460 | JGI IMG/M metagenome (GOLD analysis project Ga0194044, IMG submission 155460) | Anoxic zone freshwater microbial communities from boreal shield lake in IISD Experimental Lakes Area, Ontario, Canada - Jun2016-L442-17m | ecosystem: Environmental > Aquatic > Freshwater...
TACCGAGGGTCGTGTTCAACGAGTCGCCAAGATCACGGCCCCCCCGGGAAACGCACGCCCCAACGCTCGGTTCATCATCGATCTTTCGGGAAGGTTAAGCCATCCCATGGGCTTTGTGACAGCGAGGGACATATTCGAGGAGATACGAACCGTGTGTCCGTCGTGGCAAGAATTGACATGGGCCGATGTGGGAAGGCGGGGCGGTGTGCTGCTACCCAATGATGACGAGATTTACGTGTCTCGTGAATCGGAGATCATGCAATCCCTGTCGGATTGTTCCGTGTTTTCGGATTCCTTCCCAGCTCCTCTTCAGGCCCCACCTGACCGTCCCTGGAAGGTGTTTCCCGAGGAAAGAACGGTTCATCCGGGTGATGGTGTGGTTTCCACCCGATCAAACGGGCTGGCCCGATTTAGCAGGAGGGACACAGTTCGGATGAATCCGGCGGATGCTGCGATAATTAATGCCGAAGACGGGGCTTGGGTGCTGGTACGTTCCGAAGTAGGAGAGATCACGGTGCGACTCGTATTGGATCCTGATGTTCCTTCTTCAGGAATCGTTATTCCTGCCGGCGGCCCCAGGTACATCCTCCAGAAGCTTCTTTCTTGGCCCGAAGAAGGGACTCCCTCTGGATGGAGCCGAACTTTTGTTTCTGTTGCGCCGGTGGAGGGGTAATGGAACAAGGTTTCGATATGGGACGGCTGAAAAGAATTCTCGAGGGTATAAAGCCGGCTCGAGAAAACCTGATCCCCGTGCTCCAGACGGTTCAGGAAGAGTTCGGGTACATTCCTCCCGAGAGCATCAGACCAGTGGCAGATTACATGGGAGTTTTCCCTTCAGAAATCTCGGGCATAATCACGTTCTATGCCCAGTTCTGCACGACGCCTCGGGGCCGCAATGTCATACGTGTGTGCCGTGGAACTGCATGCCATGTACGCGGAGGGAGGACCGTCCTCAATGCTGTGAAGAAGTTGACCGAGATCGAAGATGGCGACACCTCGTCAGACATGCGTTTCACTCTGGAGACCGTTGCTTGTTTAGGAGCGTGTGCCTTGAGCCCCGTCATGGTTGTCAACAAGACCTATTATGGCAAGCTGAATTCCGGGAGAATTGAGGCCGTCCTCAAGAACCTCCCATGATACGGTGATGTTATGGATTGTCTGCATTCCGCTTCTGACCTTGAGAGGTTACGCCTGACAGTCCGGCGTAAGCGAGATCCTTCCGTGGTCGAAATAGCCGTGTGCGGAGCCACAGGCTGTAGGGCCTGGGGAGCGGAAGAAGTTATCTCTCGTTTCGAAACGGAACTTCGAGAACAGGGATTGACCGGAAAAGTGCTTGTGAAGAGGGTAGGATGTCAAGGGTTTTGCGAACGTGGGCCGCTGGTTACCATAAGACCCCAGGGTATTTTCTATCAAAGAGTAACTGCGGCAGATGTCTCTGAAGTGGTTTCCGAGACCGTTATGAAGAGCAACATACTTGGAAGGTTGCTGCTTACGGCGCCAGGCAGTGAGAGGCGCTTCGTCTACGAATCGGAGGTGCCCTTCTATGCTAAGCAAAAAAGGCAGGTGCTTGCCCTCAACGGAGTGGTAGATCCCACTTCAATCGAGGACAGCATAGCTTTTGGGGGCTACACAGGGCTTGAAGAAATACTATCTTTGCAGCCCACACGGGTTATAGAAACAATCGAACGGGCCGGATTGAGAGGACGTGGAGGCGGAGGTTTTCCGACTGGAACCAAATGGCGATTAGCACGGTCATCCGAAGGCGCGCGCAAGTTCATCATCTGCAACGCGGATGAAGGGGACCCGGGAGCATTCATGGACCGGGCCATCCTGGAAGGAAACCCTCACCCCGTTATAGAGGGAATGATAATTGGCGCCTATGCCATCGGAGCGGGAGAAGGGTACATCTATTGCCGCGCGGAGTATCCACTTGCCATAGAACGTTTGGCACTCGCCATTCGCCAAGCGAAGGAACTCGGGCTATTGGGCGAGAATATCCTGGGGAGCGGGTTCAATTTCGACATTCGGCTCCACCAGGGCGCTGGTGCCTTTGTTTGTGGAGAGGAAACCGCTCTTATTGCATCGATAGAAGGGCGGAGAGGGATGCCCCGTCCCAGGCCCCCATTCCCTGTTCAAAGCGGTCTTTTCGGGTGCCCCACCGTGATCAACAACGTTGAAACTTTTGCCAATGTAACCCGCATCATTTCCTTGGGACCCGATGCCTACGCTTCCGTAGGGACCAACAATTCCAAGGGCACGAAGATCTTCTCCCTCACCGGCAAAGTGAACAACACCGGGCTGGTCGAAGTTCCGATGGGGGTAACCATCCGAGACGTCGTGTTCGATATCGGCGGAGGAGTACCCAAGGATAGGAAATTTAAGGCTGTTCAGATGGGGGGTCCTTCAGGAGGATGCATTCCGGAGAAATTTCTCGACTTGCCTATCGACTACGATTCCCTTCTGGAAGTTGGGGCCATCATGGGTTCTGGCGGCATGGTGGTCATGGACGAGAACACCTGCATGGTGGAGGTGGCTCGCTACTTTGTTTCATTCACCGCCGATGAATCTTGCGGCCAGTGTTCTCCTTGCCGTATCGGCACACGACAGATGCTGAACATCCTGACTCGCATCACGAGTGGTCAGGGCACAATGGCTGACCTCGATCGGTTGCAACGGATCGCTCTCCAAGTGAAGAGCACCAGCCTTTGCGGTTTGGGACAGACTTGCTCGAATCCGGTGCTCTCGACTCTTCGTCATTTCCGGCATGAGTACGAAGCGCATATACTAGCCAAGAGATGTCCTGCGGGTGTCTGCGACGCTCTTGTACTTTCACCATGCCAGCACGCTTGCCCTGCAGGTATAGACGTTCCCGCTTACGTGGCGTTTATCGCCCAGGGGGATTTTTCTAAAGCCTTGGACGTGATTCGGGAACATAATCCCTTCCCCGGAGTCTGCGGACGAATATGTCACCACCCGTGCGAAAGCAAGTGCCGTCGCGGTGAAATAGACCAGCCTTTGTCTATACGTTATTTGAAACGTTTTGCCGCTGATTGGGCTTACGAAAATCTAGAAGAGCCGACGGAACCGTTTCCCATAACCAAAACCCAACATGTGGCCGTGGTAGGAGCCGGGCCAGCCGGTCTTAGTTGCGGGTATTTTCTCGCCGGGATGGGATACAAAACCACGGTGTTCGAGGCCCTTCCTTCAGGTGGGGGTATGCTCGCGGTAGGCGTTCCGGAGTTCCGGTTGCCCAAGGACGTTCTTGAGAACGAGATCGGTTACATTGAGGCTAAAGGAGTGGAGATACTTTACGACAGCCCAATTAACGAATACCATACCGTGGATGACCTCAAGGCCGAGGGTTATGACGCGATTTTCATCGCGGCCGGCGCACATAGAAGCCAGGAATTAGGCATTCCAGGTGAAGATAGGAACGTCGAAGGTCTCGTGCACGGACTTCACCTACTCAGAGGCGTCAAGACCGGGGAGTTTGTACAAATCGGAAACCGGATCCTGATCATCGGAGGAGGAAACACCGCCATCGATGCTGCTCGAAGCGCTCTTCGCAAAGGAGCGTTCCACGTAACTGTACTGTATCGACGTTCCAGAGAAGAGATGCCTGTCTCCTCAATCGAGTTTCGTGAGGCCGAAGAAGAAGGCGTGGAATTCCTGTTTCTGGTCTCTCCTACGAGGATTGAATCGAGCAACGGCAAGATCAAAGGCGTAAGGTTCATCCGAATGAAGCTGGGAGAGCCTGACGAATCAGGCCGTAGGACACCTGTGCCAATCGAGGGGAGTGAGTTTTTCCTTGAAGCCGACATGGTAATTCCAGCAGTGGGACAAGTGCCTGATCTCAGCTTCCTGCCTCCTGATTTCCAGTTGGAACGTGTCGCGTGGGGTGCTCTCAAAGTAAACCCGGATACGCTCCAGACTAATATTCCTTGGATTTTCGCAGGAGGGGATTTTGCCACCGGCCCATCCATGGCCATATTCGCCATAGCAGCCGGACAACGAGCAGCCCTGAGTATTGATCGCTATTTTTGCGGACTCAAGGGACCGTTGATCATAAGAGACGAACAATATTTCCTCCGCCCTGAGCCGCCCTCTGATCCGGAAAGGCTGGATCGAATAAGACCCAGGGTCGACATGCCCCGTGTGCGTCCCGAGGAGAGGATCACCGGATTTGATGAATTCGAGAAAGGGCTCGGGGAAGAAGAAGCCCGAATGGAGGCGTCTCGATGCCTCCGGTGTGACTTGGAACGTATCAGGGATATGCACGTGGAAGATTGGTAGGTGAGACTGTTTTGCGGTTATTACTGTGTTTGCCAATAGGCCTGACCAAAAGTGCCGGGTTCTGCAGGTCTTACGTTTCTTAGTGCCGGACAGTACTATTGGCAAACGCTATAATTGTGGGATAACATAAATCGTCAGTGTGTCCCTCAATAAAGTGCGGGGCTATGGTCTATCGTCCCCAGCAGGGACTCGAAACGAAGATAATTCGGAGTTCCAAGAGAGTTTCTTCAAAAAGGTGCCGGCCATGAAAACTATCACGCGACAGAAACCATTCGAGCAGATTTTAGAGGATATATCTTCGGATACCAGGGTCTTCATCGTGGGCTGCGGCACATGTGCCACTCTCTGTCACACTGGTGGGGTTGATGAGGTCGCAGCTATGGCAGAAAAGCTCACCGTAGCAGGGAAGATCGTGACAGGGGTCGCTGTCCCTCCTACGGGTTGTGACGAAGTTACCAGCGAAATGCGATTCGTTTTCAGAGATCGGCTACGTGCAGCAGACATCGTTCTCGTCATGTCTTGCGCTTTTGGTGTGCAGACCGCAGCCACACAACTGAAGAAACCTGTAGCACCCGCTCTTGACACCCTTTTTATGGGCAAAGAAGGCCCGGCCGGCCATTATTCAGAGATCTGCATGCAATGTGGAGAATGCGTTCTGGCATACACTGGAGGGATCTGTCCGGTTACTGCCTGTCACAAGGGACTTCTCAACGGGCCCTGTGGCGGTACCGACAACGGCATGTGCGAGGTGGGCAACGGAAGAGAATGCGCCTGGACCCTCATTTACAACAGGCTTCAGAGCCAGGGCAGACTTGATCGCATGCGTCAATATCATCCCCCAAAGAGCCACAACGCGGTGCTCAGACCAGGGATCCTCGATCTTACTCACTCTCGCGAAGAGGCCGCTGCACAGTAGCACCAAGGATGTATCGTGCGAAGCTCCAACAGACTGTTCCAACATGACGATCTAACTGAAGCCCATCGCTGGGAAAGAGGTGGCGGATGAGTCGATTCAAAGAAGCCCTAGACTCCGGGAAGTTCGTTGTTACAGCAGAGATAGGCCCTCCTAAAGGTGTCAACCTGGAACCTATGAAACACCACATAGAACTGCTCAAGGATCGAGTTGACGGCATCAACGTTACCGACAACCAGAGTTCTGTCCTGAGGTATCCATCACTCGGCGGAGCACTGCTGGTCAAAGAAATTGGAGGCGAGCCTATTCTCCAGATGACTTGTCGAGACCGTAACCGGCTGGCGCTCCAGGCTGATCTTTTCTTCGCATACAGTCGCGGGATCACCAATGTACTGTGTCTCACCGGCGACGCAGTGGTTGTGGGAGATCACAAGGATGCCAAGGGTGTCTTCGATCTTGATTCGGTTCAGTTGCTGGATATGATTCAGACCCTTTCAGACGGCAAGGATCTTGCCGGCAACCCGCTCGATGGGACGCCGCGTTTCTGCAAAGGGGCCATCGTAACACCCGAGGCGCAGCCGTTGGAACCTCAACTTGTCAAGTTTGAAAAGAAAATAGAGGCCGGCGCCGAGTTCATCCAGACCCAGGCTATCTACGATTTGAACAATTTCAGGAATTTTATGGATTATGCGATAAAGTTCAAGGTCAAGATTCTGGCCGGTATTGTCGTGCTCGTCAGCGCGGGCATGGCTAAATTTATGAACAAGAACGTTCCCGGTATATTCGTCCCCAAGCCGCTCATTGATGAATTGGCCGGAGCCCCCAAGGGCAAGGCTTTGGAAACCGGGATCAACATCGCCGCCAGGACGATTCGGACTATTAAAGAAGAACGGCTGGCCGACGGGGTCCACATCATGGCCATAGGCAAAGAGGAATCCGTTCCCCGAATCCTTGACCTAGCGGGGATATATTAAGGAAATGACTCCTGGTGTCAGGGAGGAAAAAATGTCCCGTCGTAGTTTGTTGTCCGTCATTGAAATGAGCATGGAGGACATCGAGGACCGCTTGCTAACGATCGAGCGGAGTTATGAGGAGTTCTTTGCAGAAGCGAGAGATGGATTCTTCATCTCAACGCGTGAAGGTGGATTTGTAGATTGCAATGACGCTCTAGTTAACATGTTAGGTTACCAGGTCACGGAGGAGGTCTTGACTCTGGATCTGTTCTGGGATCTATGGATGGAACCTCAGCATCGGGAGCGCTTTCAGACTGTAATAGAAACTCAAGGACAAGTCAGTAATTACGAGGCCGTCTTTAGGAAAAAGGACGGTTCTCTTCTCCACGTGGCACTGTCGGCGCAAGTCTGGAAGGACCGCTATGGGGAAATCGGGGGATACCAAGGGTTCGTGGTTGACAGTACGCACCAGAGGCTGATGGAAGACCAGCTTCAGACGATAGAGATCAAGTATCGGGAACTGTTCGATAACATCTTAGACGGAGTATTCATCTCGGACGAGGAAGGAAGAGTTCTGGATTGCAACAAGGCCCTGTGCGACATTGTTGGCTACACCCGGGAAGAGTTCATGGGCATGGACTACTACAAGGACCTCTTTGCAAGCGATGACGATATCATGGACTTCAGGAAAAAGGTCACCGAGGATGGCTCAGTCAGAGACTACGAGCTGCAGATACGCCTTAAGGACGGTAGTATTCATGACATTTCAATGAGTGGCTATGCCAGCAAGAACAGTGCGGGCGAAATCATAAACTATCAGGGTCTCATGAGGGACGTAACGGAAACAAAGCGCATACGTGCTCTGCTGATACAGACCGAGTCAGCCATGGGGAGAATGGCCTCACAACTCGCTCACGAGCTTAACAACCCAATATACGGTATCATGAACTGCCTGGAACTGCTTAAGGACGCTATTCCTGAAAGCAACGAAAGGAGAAAGTATCTCGACCTGGCTTACAATGAGTGTCAGCGCACATCTGGACTCTTGATCAAGATGTTGAAGTTCTTTAAACCCGACAATGAAGAGAAGAAGCCCACAGACGTTAATAAGCTTTTGGAAGAAACTCTTCTATTCTATGAAAAACAATTCAAAAATCTCAACATCCGCGTAAACACCGACCTGGCCGAGGACCTGCCCCATATAATGGCCATTGGAAGTCAGTTAAAGCAAGTTTTTATCAACATGATTATTAATGCCAACACGGCCATGCCCACGGGAGGAGATCTCCGGGTAGCCAGCAGTTTCAGACCGGATGACAACGGAGTCGCTGTGACCATCCAGGACAGTGGAGTCGGCATACCGCCTGAAATCAGGGAAAGAATTTTTGAAGCGTTCTTTACTACAAAGAAAAAGGTGAAAGGGGTCGGACTGGGCTTAAGCATATCCTACGGCTTCATCCGGGAGCACGGCGGCACAATCGACGTACAAAGCGACTTAGGCAAAGGGACTACTTTTAAAATCTATTTACCCTTGGATGGACAAAAGGCAGGACCGAGCAGCCGAAATCCTGAAAAGAGTGATTTCTTGCGTTTGTAGCCTGAGGTCCCACTTCTTCAAGACAAGAAATGACCTTTCGGCGGGAAAGTTCAGGTCGGTTCGGGAAGACGTAGGTGTGCCTTGAAGCCATCCCGGTATGATAGGCTTCCGTAAGTCTCTGTGAACCACCCTTTATTCTTTGGCTATGGCCAGTGGTGCCAAAATTATTCCCTGTCCACGTTTCTAAATATGACCTTCTTTAAGTATTTCAGTTGGCCGTATCTCGCCAGTCTGGTATGTTTGTCGCCTGATATTCAATAATACTTAATCAGTGACAATTAACTTAGCTATTCTAAATGGGAGGATTCCATGCCGCCGCGAGAAGACATAAAGAAAGTAATGATAATAGGCTCAGGCCCCATCATCATAGGTCAGGCCTGCGAATTCGATTACTCGGGAACCCAGGCATGCAAAGCCCTCCGGAAGCTTGGTTACCAGATCGTCCTCGTAAATTCCAATCCCGCGACCATCATGACTGATCCAGGGATGGCTGATTTCACCTACATTGAACCACTCAACCTGGAAACAATGGTGGAAATAATCGAGCAAGAGCGACCTGACGCTCTGTTGCCCAACCTGGGCGGCCAAACCGGACTGAACCTTTCGTCTGAGCTAGCCCGTTCGGGTGCCCTGGAGAAATATGGTGTCAAGATAATTGGTGTCGAGATCGATGCCATCGAACGGGGGGAAGACCGTATAGCGTTCAAGAATACTATGAATCATCTTGGCATTGAGATGCCCAACAGCAATCCAGCCTTTAGCGTGGAAGAAGCGGAAAGAATTGCCGATGAACTTGGCTACCCGGTGGTGATCCGTCCTGCGTACACCATGGGCGGCACTGGAGGCGGACTGGTTTACAATATTGAAGAACTTAGAATCGTTGCAGCTCGAGGTATTGCTGCGAGTTTTGTGGGTCAGATCCTCGTTGAGGAATCGGTCCTGGGTTGGGAGGAGTTGGAATTAGAGGTTGTGCGCGATGCCAAGAACCAGATGATTACGGTTTGTTTCATCGAAAACGTCGACGCAATGGGAGTTCACACCGGCGATTCATACTGCACCGCTCCTATGCTCACCATAGACTCTGAACTGCAGAAACGGCTCCAGAAGTATTCGTACGACATTGTTGAAGCGATTAGGGTAATAGGAGGGACCAATATTCAGTTTGCCCATGACCCAAAGACTGGCCGGGTAGTCGTGATCGAGATCAATCCCAGGACCTCCAGATCGTCAGCCCTCGCTTCCAAAGCCACCGGATTTCCAATAGCACTTATTTCAGCTTTGCTGGCCGGAGGTATGACCCTGGATGAAATCCCCTACTGGCGGGAGGGAACCCTCGATAAATATACCCCATGGGGTGACTACATTGTCGTAAAGTTCGCCCGCTGGGCTTTTGAGAAGTTTGAAGGAGCGGAGGACAAGTTAGGTACGCAAATGCGAGCTGTTGGAGAGGTTATGAGTATAGGCAAAACCTATAAGGAGGCTTTACAGAAGTCAATCCGCTCCCTTGAAATAGGTAGATACGGACTGGGATTTGCCAGGGACTTTAATACAAAGTCCCTGCCGGAACTCATGGCTCTCTTGGCGGAGCCTTCCAGTGAACGCCAATTCATTATGTACGAGGCTTTGCGCAAGGGTGCGTCCATCGATAGTTTATATGAAAGAACCTTTATCAAACCATGGTTCATTTCACAGATGAAGCAACTGGTGGAACTGGAAGAGGAATGCCTCAAGTTCCGGGGCGGAGAGATTCCAGGCACGCTTCTGGAGCAGGCAAAAAAAGATGGCTTCTCTGACCGGTACCTATCCCAGTTACTGAAAATACCGGAAACGCGGATCAGGGCACAGCGTGAAGCTCTGGGTGTTGTCGAGGGATGGGAGCCTGTTCCTGTAAGCGGGGTAGAAAATGCAGCGTACTATTATTCAACGTACAATGCTCCTGATAAGATACCATCGAGTTCCAGGCAAAAGGTCATGGTCCTTGGGGGAGGGCCGAATCGTATAGGACAGGGCATTGAGTTCGATTACTGTTGCGTCCATGCCGCGCTGGCCTTGAGAGAGGAAGGCTTCGAATCAATCATGGTAAACTGCAACCCTGAAACAGTTTCAACCGATTACGACACATCGGATAAGCTCTATTTCGAGCCCTTGACGGTCGAGGATGTCTTAAGCATCTATCAAAAAGAGAAACCGGAGGGAGTCATTGTTCAGTTCGGGGGGCAGACCCCGCTGAACATTGCCAACGAACTGGCAGCCGCTGGGGTAAAAATTCTCGGGACCTCTCCTGACACGATTGATCTCGCGGAGGATAGGGACCGGTTCAGGCAGATGATGAGGAAACTCGGCATACCTCAACCCGAGTCCGGCATGGCCGCAAACATGGAAGAAGCACTCGTTGTTGCTGAAAGAATCGGATACCCCCTGATGGTGAGGCCCTCTTATGTCCTGGGCGGAAGGGCAATGGAAGTTGTTCGCAACGAAAGTATGCTCCGACGTTATGTGGCGGCAGCGGTGGAAGTAAGCCCCGAACGCCCCATCCTCATCGATAAGTTTCTGGAAAACGCTATCGAAGCGGAAGCTGATGCTGTAGCTGACGGTATTGATGCATTTGTCCCCGCCGTGATGGAGCATATTGAACTTGCCGGAGTCCATTCGGGTGATTCAGCATGCGTGATTCCCCCTATTAGTATACCTCCGAAACATATTCAAACTATTTATGAATACACCAGGAAGATCGCCATGGAACTCAACGTGGTCGGTCTCATGAACATCCAGTATGCCATAGCCGACGATACGGTTTACATCCTGGAGGCCAACCCCAGGGCATCGCGAACTGTCCCGATCGTGTCCAAGGTTTGCAACATACCTATGGCTCGAGTTGCTACCAAGCTGATTCTGGGGAAAAAGCTTTCAGACCTTGACTTCGGGCCCAGGAATATACACCATTATGGGGTCAAGGAGGCGGTCTTCCCGTTTAACATGTTCCCAGAAGTCGATCCCGTACTGGGTCCCGAAATGAGATCCACTGGAGAAGTTCTGGGACTTGCGGATTCCTTCGGCCTAGCCTTCTATAAGGCCCAGGAAGCTGCTCAACAGAGATTACCATCTCAGGGCACTGTCGTAATAACCGTTACAGATGCCGAACGACCTGCTGTGCTCCAAGTTGCCAGGGAGTTCAGCGAACTTGGTTTCAGAATACTGGCAACGGACGGCACAGAGGAGTATCTTTCCAGGCACGGCGTCGATTGCGAACATATTCATTTCGCTGAGGAAGGACGTCCCAATATCGTCGATGCTATTAAGAATAAGCAGATCCATTTGGTCATAAATACCCCCGGCCACCAGACCGGAAAGGAAGAAAATTCTTACATCCGTAAAGCAGCTATCAAGCATAAGATACCCTATATAACGACTCTTGCTGCAGCCATAGCCGCCGCCAAGGGCGTAAGAGCCTCACAAGGAGGGCACGGGAAGGTCAGATCACTACAGAGCTACCATAGCGATATCAGGTAATAGATATTTTACTTCAATTAAGGAGAAATGGTATTATTTGGTCATGGTTGGGACCATCAAGAATCAATGTAGCTCATTGCCACGATGACACGGGTCTTGCTATTATAGCCAGTGCCAAAATAAATCGCTATTTTCCCGATAGATTTTTCTGAACTGGAGGTATTCCACCATGAAAGACCAGCGCTATGTCTGGAACCCTTTTCGCATGATAAGCCCGAAACTGAACTCGGAGGTGGGGCGCATTGAAGAGCTGTACCAAATTCCAGTCTCCGAGTCTCATTCCCCGGCAGAAAGTGTCCTCGTAATGATTAGTAAGCTCATCGAGGTAACCAAGATCCTTTCGGTCTGCTTCGTGGGCGAGAGTGCGGTGAAGCTCAAAGAATGTGAACGGCTCACTCAAGAGGTTCACCATGAAGAGCATTTGGCAACTTCAAGTTTGGTTGATTCTTCATCGGTGATAGGCCAGAATCTATTCAAAATAGTCGTTCGATTTCCAAGCCGCATTGAGCGTATAGGGGTAATGTTTGAAAACATAGTGACGTGTTGCCGGATCAAAATCGCTGAGGGGATTCCGTTCAGTGACAAGGCTCTGGCCGAACTCTCTGGGCTCTTTTCCTTGACCCTGGACATACTGACCAACCTGCGTGACAGTCTCATAATACCTAATAAGGTTGTGCTGCAGCACATCCAATCTCAGGGCCGAAAACTGAGACAACAGGTGGAAGACGCTCGTTTCGCACACTGGGAGCGCTTAGAAGCCGGTTATTGTTCGCCCCAGGCATCTTCCCTTTATCTCGGAATACTGGATGCTTTCAATAGCATCAACCAGTACGTCGGAAACATGCGAGAAAGCCTTATGACTTTTACCGATACGTCTGAAAAGAGTTGAATTGTCAAATAAGAATTTTTCTCGTTGCCCTAAACTTACCTAGCCGTTTTTTTATCGCATGCTTTGGAAGGTCCTCATAATGTTGCCTGATAACGCTGCGAGAGTTAGTGTATCGGCTTGGCGAACAATTAGCTATTCCTTAGACTCTGATTAGGGTCTATATTTATTAGAGAGATTAATTACCATGTGTGAAAGGGAGAATTGCTGAATGGAAGTTCTGGGTGTGTGTCTGGGAGCCTCCACCCTTAGTATGGTGCGTTTGCGCAGGGTGAAGGAAACGATCGAGATAGTAAGCGCCTCGACCGTGACGCATGAGGGCAATCCTAGAAAGACCTTGCTCGAGGCCCTCGAACAGGTCCCTCAAGTGCGAGACATTCCCGTCGCTGTAACCGGGAGAAAGTTCATAAATTTCATTAAATTAACAACCATATCCGAACCAGAGGCCGTGGAGAGTGCAGCGGCCCATATACTTCGAGACAGGGAAAAATACCGTGTAGTGGTAAGCGCCGGGGGAGAAACTTTTTTGGTTTATCACCTGGATGAAGACGGCAAAATCCAAGGGATTCAGACGGGAAACAAATGCGCCTCCGGGACCGGAGAATTTTTTCTCCAGCAAATCGGCAGGATGAACCTGACCTTGGACGATGTGTCCCAATTGGGGATTGCCGATCATGTGCACAAGGTCTCAGGCCGATGTTCGGTTTTTTGCAAGAGCGACTGCACCCATGCCTTGAACAAAGGCGTGCCGAAAGGCGAGGTAGTTGGCGGTCTGGCCATGATGATGGCGGGCAAGGTGGTGGAGCTGTTGAAGAAACTGCCGAAGAAATCAGTGATGCTCGTCGGCGGCTCATCCCGCAACAAGACAATGATTCATTATCTGTCCAAAGAGATAGAGGACTTATATATACCTGAAGAGGCTCCCTACTTTGAGGCCTTGGGAGCTGCCCTGTGGGCGCTGGATCACCCGACGCTCCCATACACCGGCGGAGAGGAAGTATTTCAGAAGAAGGCCTCGGCATTTGGCTATCTGAGACCTCTAGACGATTTTCGGCACATGGCCCATTTCAATGAAAGACCCAGTGGGAAAGCCCTTGCCGGTGACCGGACAATATTGGGGGTTGATGTCGGCTCTACCACCACAAAGGGCGTCATCATGAGGTGCAGGGACAAAGCGATACTGGCTGCAGATTATTTGAGGACCGACGGAGACCCGGTTGGAGCGTCCAGGAAGGTGTACCGAAGCTTGGCTGACCAAATCGACGTTCCCATTGAAATCAAGGGCTTGGGGGTAACAGGCTCCGGCCGTCAAATCGCGGGACTCCACGCCATGACCGACGGCGTTATCAACGAGATCATCGCTCATGCTACAGCAGCAGTGCATTTCGATCCGGAGGTGGATACCATATTCGAGATCGGCGGCCAGGATGCCAAGTACACGTATATCACGAATGGCGTGCCCAGCGATTACGCCATGAACGAAGCGTGCAGCGCAGGAACGGGGTCCTTTCTCGAGGAGTCTGCAAAGGAAAGCTTGGGCATCAAGGTCACCGATATCGGAAACGTCGCTTACACTGCTACCAAGCCACCCAACTTCAACGATCAGTGTGCTGCCTTCATCGGGTCCGACATAAAAAATGCAGCGCAAGAGGGCATACCCTTAAATGATATCGTTGCTGGACTCGTTTACTCGATTTGCATGAATTACTCCAACCGGGTAAAGGGCAATCGTCCTGTAGGGAGAAAAGTCTTTATGCAGGGTGGAGTCTGCTACAATGAAGCGATACCGTCAGCCATGGCTGCTCTCACCGGAAAAGAAATCGTCGTACCGCCGGAACCCGGCCTGATGGGGGCCTTCGGAGTTGCTCTCGAAGTGGAGCGACGCCTCCAGGTCGGCCTGATGAAAGAGCAGGATTTCGACCTCAACCAGCTTGCGGGGAGGGAGGTTATCTACAAGAAGTCGTTTATCTGCGGCGGTGGTAAAGAGAAATGCGATCGGCGATGCGAAATTGCCCGGATTGAATTGGAAGGCAAAACCTATCCTTTCGGTGGAGCTTGTAATCGCTACGTAAACCTCGTCCGGAATGTCGAATTCGACAATACAAAACTGGATATGGTCGATTACCGCCGGAAGCTGGTATTCAAAGATCTGGCCCCGGACGATCTCTCGGACAACCGGCCCACCATCGGGATGAACCGGTCATTTCTCGTCAACACCTACTTTCCTTTTTTTAACGCTTTTTTCAAGGAACTGGGTTATCGAGTCGTGCTGCCGGATACTATTGATCCTGCGGGAGTCGATCAGCAAGGTGCCGCGTTTTGCTTCCCCGTGGAAATAGCGCACGGCTTCGTCGCCGACCTCCTCACGAAAGATCCCGACATCCTCTTTTTTCCTCACATCCGGGGCGTACCCACGGATGAAGAGAATACCAATACATGCACCTGTGTGTTCGTTCAAGGTGAAGTGTTCTACTTGTCCGGTACTTTTGACGGAATTCGCTCCAAGAAAGTGCTTGCCCCCTTTCTCGATCTTAGTCGCGGGTTCGAGCAGAAAACTCAGGAGTTCATCAAGATTGCAGCCGACCTCGGGTCTTCTCAGGCCGACGGATTGAAGGCTTTCAGGGCTGGAATGGCAGCACAGGACACATTCAAAGATGAATTGCGCACGAGGGGTGCAGAGATACTTGGCGAGATCGAGCGGGATCCCGACGCAATGGCCGTAGTGCTTTTCGGCCGTCCGTATAACGCATTCGTTGCCGAAGCGAACAAAGGTATTCCTGCGAAGTTTGCATCCCGGGGTTATCGTATCCTCCCCTTTGACATGCTGCCGTACGAAGACCAGACTTTGGACGATCCACAGACCATGTACTGGTCTATGGGACGCATGATACTAAAAGCTGCGAGATTCGTGAAAAATCATCCCCAACTTTTTGGCACGTTCATCAGCAATTTTTCGTGCGGTCCCGACTCCTTCGTGGTGGGCTATTTCCGTGAGGAAATGGGCAAAAAGCCTTCTCTGACCCTCGAGTTGGACAGTCACACGGCCGATGCGGGCCTTGAGACACGCATAGAAGCTTTTCTGGATATAGTCCATTATTATCGTGAGCTTGAGAGTAGAAAGCAAATCCAGGAAATCAGTAAGGATTTCCGGTCTGCCGTGGCTGCCGTCGTTGATGGGAAACCGGTAATCGTGACGGCTGACGGACGGAAACTGCCTTTAACCGATCCCAGCGTAAGGGTAGTTCTTCCTGCCATGGGTCGATTCGCTCACCAGGCGCTCGTCAGTACGTTCCAAAAAGTTGGAATCAACGCCTACGGTCTTCCTCCTGCGGACGAGGAAGTGCTCAAGATCGGCCGAGGCAACTCGACCTGCAAGGAGTGCCTTCCCTTGCAGACGACGGTCGGATCAATGCTCAAGTACCTCACGAAAGACCGACCGGCGGGAGAGGTCACAGCCTATTTCATGCCAGGCGCCGGGGGACCGTGTCGCTTCGGGCAATACAACGTATTTTCGCGCCGTCTTATTGAAAGAAGAAGGATTCCGGACGCGGCTGTGCTCACTCTGAACGCATCCAACGGGTACATGGGCCTCGGTGACAGATTTACTCTGCCGGCATGGCGCGCGATTATCATAGGCGACGTGATGTACGAGATCTGGTCCACTCTCATGGCTGCGGCCGAAGACCGTGAATCGGCAATGGCGATCTTCGCCAGGGAGTGGGATTCTCTGGTCAATATCGTCCACAAACCTTGGAGAACTATCCGGAATAGAATCCGCTCCACCGCAGGTGAGTTTGCCGATATTCCCCTGAAAATGCCTTACGATCAAATGCCCAAGATATCGCTCATCGGGGAAATCTACGTACGGAACGACCCTATCTCGTTGCAGAACCTCGTAGAGAAGATGGCGGAGAAGGGATTCATAGTCCGAACATCCCAAACGAGTGAATGGATAAAATATGTGGACTGGCTGATCAAGAACCGCATTGAGGGAGAGAAACCCGGCATCCCATTCTGGATTCGTTACTACGTGAAACGTCACTTCGACAATAGAATTCGCGATCTATTCGCGCCCTCCGGACTGTTCTTCCATGAGACCTTACATGTTGAGGATCTTATAGAAGCCGGCGAGAAGTTCGTCTCTCCGATGCTCACGGGCGAGGCCATTTTGACTGTTGGCGCGGCCCTTCACGAAATCCTTCACCCCGCGTGCGGGATCATATCCATCGGTCCTTTCGGGTGCATGCCCAGTAGACTAGCTGAATCCATCCTGTCCGAAAACTTCACCACGGGTGAAAAATTGAAATTGTTACTCGCAGGGAATGGTGATGCGACCTCGGGTGTCAAGTCACTCCTTGAAGGGAGGGACAGGAAACTCCCCTTCCTTGCCATCGAGACGGACGGGAACGCGTTTCCGCAGATAATCGAGGCTCGTCTTGAGGCTTTCGCGCTTCAGGCCAGACGCCTGCATGAGAAAATGCTGGAGGCCGGACATTAGTTCTCTTGCGGCGATCGACCTCGTTATTTCAGAGAAAGGTCAATGTGCGTCGTAAAATAGTCCGAGGGGTTCATTGAGAATTACAAACGCCGAGAATACTCGCAATAGAGGGCTGCACGCAGAGAGGATTGCTGGTGATTATCTGGAAGCTCACGGTTACACGATCGTTGAGAGGAACTTTCGGTGCAAACTGGGTGAAATTGATATTATAGCACGTCACAATGGAGATCTGGTCTTCGTAGAAGTTCGATCCAGGCATTCGCCCGAGGCACTGGATCCAGTCTATTCGGTGGACTTTCGCAAGCGACACAAGATTATTCGTGCAGCCCAGGTTTACTTGAGCGACCGGTTCGCCCAGGTGCCTGTTTGCAGATTCGACGTTGTTCTTGTCACCAGGAGTGAGCCGTCGCAAGTGGAAGTGATATGCGACGCATTTGGACTTGATTAGTAAGATTTGCAACCTGCTCTCCCTGGACAATAAGCTTTTTTTGACAAAAGGTTTAAAGAGGTGTAGTTTTAAAGATTGTGAACAATATTTCCTGGGAACAGGTTTAATCGTCCTCACGGTTAAGTGCGGTTGCGCTTCATGAAACCGTAGAGCCTGCAAACTAAGCGCCCTTAGCTCAGCTGGATAGAGCGTCTGACTACGGATCAGAAGGTCGGCAGTTCGAATCTGTCAGGGCGTACCAAAATATCAATAGGTTAGCGACTACCTTGACCTACAATATAATTCACGCCTAACCCATGCCTAACCACCGAGCGGAAAATCACATCTGTTGGATAGGCTTATCACCATCATCACCCCTTAACCGCTACACCACTACTACCCAATGCCCTATGTTGTTGTTTTGTTGGTTTGTGTTGCGAGTTATTTCCTGGGTGCTTATCGGATCGTGCCGCAGAAGAAGTGCGGAGAATGAGCAACCCAGATCCCTTCTATTTGATACTGTCTGTGGGACCAATGTTTTGTGTAGGAGATAGTGATACTTGTAGGCAACGGGCACAGCAGGGGGAGCCCCTAGAGCCACAGGGAACGACTCGAACAAGATCGGCTTGGCATCGGAACGTCATTTGCTGCCATCGTTGAAGTTCATTGGGGACAGACCGTCCCTATGTGACACGCTAGTCGTCATCGTTGGCACAAAGCCGCTCAAGGACTCTCTTAACTGGGAAGCCCACCCAAGAATAAGTCGAAATCCTCTTCGTAGATCTTTACACTAAAAAAGTGAATTCGCTGGCAACGGCGTTCATACTGGGAGAAGCATCTCACGTAATATTGTGAGAAGTCATCGAGAAAATCCCTGTCAACGTAATTGTTTTCAATCAGGATCGTCTTAGCACCTAATTCTCTGAAGTAGTTTTCAAAGTATTCCCCATGCACCTTCGTGCAAATGACTTCTTTGTTGGCATGGGGGTTTCGTGCCAAGAGGCACATAAGGCGGTCTATGGAGTAAGGATAGATTTCGTACGATCGAGACAAAACATAAATTCCAAATTCTTATCATATAGTCATGGGTTCTCGCAGAATGGTCGCATCGACACGGCTCGCTTTACGGAAGCGTTCGCTTGTTTCTTCTGAGTCTTTCAAGGCAGCCTCAATCTTTGCAGCGCCTCGTTCCGATTCAATCCAAGTTCGAAGGCGAGCTTTTGTGTCATTTGGCTCATCAGTTTTCGTCATCGAGGACTTCCTGTCACACATTTTGACTGACCTCCTTCGTATCATCTGGCTTGGCTGAACATTATCGCTTCACGGGCAAAAAATCTACATTCGAGACTTCACATCCTTAAATGCAGCCCGACAGGCAGTGATTGTTACCTCTCTAATAGTTGATATTATGATTATACCTTCAATGTCTGGCAGACGCAATCCTAGCGACAACAAAAGCCATAAATTCCCTAAACGAAACTGCTACTATCGGGGATGCTTGTCAAGGCAAGAATCTAAGCCACGGAAGCTTCACATGAAGCCGATCATGGAAGGTATGGCCACATGTACGCTCTCAAGTTCCTTTCATAAAGTACTGACTCCCGTGCCACTGGACCTTCTTGAACCGCCTTGGGGCTTCGAATGGAGAGATGCTTGTAAGAAGCTGTCACCATTGGCCCACATATTCGAGCGTGATGTTTGCAGACACATCCATTCATCGTTTTGTACGACTCCGTTTCCAAAACATTCTGGAAAACAAGGGTTAACCTCCACAATAATATTGGAACCTTCCAGAAAAAAATGTAGATTGGTTCCAAATCTCTATTCGGGTTCGGCATATTGAAAGAAAAAACTCTCCCAAAAGGCTCGGATCTCTTCATTGTCGATAACAGTGATACGGACTGGATTACCATCACAGCCAATGATCAGGGCAATTCTGGCGCGGGAGGCGCAATGTCCGACAAGAAAACGGTGACGCTTAGAATTGGAAATTACGGGGTGCTGGGATTGTAAGAAAGGGTATGATGGGAATCAAGCCCATGTCAGTCGGCTTTCAAAACCCTCAATCTCGCAAGGCAAATATACCCTGAATTTGGTTTTCTCTCCTCTGTTTCTTGCGATATAAAGCCTCTCAATAAATCCTCGAGTCTCTAAAGATTCTAGGGCTCTAGCAAAGGCGCTCTTGTGGGTAATTCCGATATGTGGAGACGTATCTGAGATGTTCCCACACGTGTATGACTATGGTGATTTCCTCTTCAA
>Ga0194044_10000497_pt1 | contig 19319 bp, 21 predicted proteins | sample JunL4417m_MetaG_FD_155460 | JGI IMG/M metagenome (GOLD analysis project Ga0194044, IMG submission 155460) | Anoxic zone freshwater microbial communities from boreal shield lake in IISD Experimental Lakes Area, Ontario, Canada - Jun2016-L442-17m | ecosystem: Environmental > Aquatic > Freshwater...
AAATATGACTCTTAATTTATCAAATTTAAAACCAGCCAAAGGCTCTAAAAAAACAGCCAGACGTGTTGGACGTGGCGGTAAACGCGGTAGCTATTCAGGCAAAGGCATGAAAGGACAACGTGCTAGAAGTGGTGGCAAAGGCGGACTAAAAGCATTAGGCTTTAAGCAAACTTTGATGCGTACACCAAAGACTCGTGGCTTCAAGAGCGACAAACCAAAAATGTCCGTGGTTAATATTGCTGATTTGGAAACTAAATTCAAAGCTGGTGATATTATTGATGCCAGAAAATTAATGCGCCTGGGACTAGTGGAAAATGCCAAAAACGGCATTAAGATTTTGGGCACAGGTAAGCTCACCAAAAAATTCACCGTCATTGCTCAGGCCTATTCAGTTGTTGCTAAAAGAGCGATTGAAGAAGCTGGTGGTGAAGCCACTCTCAAGAACTAACTTAAAACTTATAAAGTAAAAACTTTATAACTTTATAAACTTTTTACTTTATAACTAATGTTTCTATGTTTGACAAATTATCTCAAATTTGGAAAATCAAAGATTTGCGCAACAAAATTTTGTTTGTGCTAGCTTTGCTTTTTATTTCCAGAGTAGCTGCGCATATTCCAGTGCCAGGCATTGATACTGTTGGGCTTAAAAAATTATTTGATTCCAGCCAGGTTTTGGGTCTTATGAATATTTTTGCCGGCGGTGCCATGGAAAATTTTTCCATTGTCATGCTTGGTGTGGGCCCATATATCACTTCATCTATTATTTTTCAATTATTAACCATGGTTGTGCCGTCTTTAGAAGAACTTTCTAAGGAAGGTGAATATGGCCGTGGCAAAATCAATCAATGGACTCGTTGGCTCACTGTGCCGTTGGCTTTTTTACAATCATATGGCATGATTGCTTTGTTAGAACGAAGTGCTGGCAATGTGCTTGGCAATATTACATCTTGGCAATTGATTGTAGCCATGTGCACAATCACAGCCGGCACCATGTTTTTAATGTGGCTTGGTGAACTTATTACTGAAAAGCATGTTGGCAACGGAATATCATTATTGATTTTTGCTGGCATTGTGTCTGGCCTGCCAGGATCTTTCAGCAAGACTGTGGCCACTTTTAATGCCGCCGAAATTATTAACATGGTAATATTTGCTTTGATTGCGTTAATCACTATTGTTGGCGTGGTTATTATTACTGAAGGTCAAAGAAATATTCCCGTGTCTTATGCCAGGCGGGTGCGTGGCAACAAGATGTTTGGTGGTGTGGATACTCATTTGCCACTTCGTGTCAATCAAGCCGGTGTTATCCCAATTATTTTTGCCATTTCAATTATTTTATTTCCGCCCATGGTAGCTCAATTATTTTTGAGAGTTAATACTGTATGGGTGGCTAATTTTGCTCAATCGGTTATTAATTTATTCCAAAATCAAATATTTTACGGTGTTATTTATTTTACACTAGTAGTTGCTTTTACTTATTTTTATACAGCAGTTATTTTTCATCCTGATCAGATTGCTGAGAATTTACAAAAGCAAGGTGGTTTTGTGCCAGGTATTCGTCCAGGTAGATCCACAGCTGACTATTTGAAAAAAATCGTCACCAGAATTATTTTAACCGGTTCGTTGTTTTTGGGTCTGATTGCTGTTTTGCCACTTATTACTTCTCAACTCACGGGAACACAATCACTCGTCATTGGTGGTACCTCACTTTTAATCGTGGTGTCGGTGGTTATTGAAACCGTCAATCAGATCAATGCTCAACTCTCAATGAGAGATTACGAAGAAATATAAACTAATTTTTTCTATGAACAAAAACGAAAAGCCGTTTGAGATTATTGTGCTTGGTCCTCCTGTTTCTGGCAAAGGCACACAAACAGAACTTATTGCCAAAACATTTGATGTGCCACATATTTCCACTGGTGTGATTTTACACAACATTAAATCAGACACACAAAATCCATTGTCGGCTGAGGTGATTGCTTGCATGGATAAAGGCCAATTAGTGCCAACGGAATTAGTGAATCGTTTGGTGGTAGATAGAATTAAACAAGAGGATTGCAAGCTTGGCTATGCCATGGATGGTTTTCCTCGTACTTTGGAGCAAGCTCAATTTTTGGAAGCTAATGCGGATGTAGATTATGTTTTTTTGATAAATGTCAGTGATGCCACTATTATTGAAAGAATGGCTGGCAGACGTGTTTGTAAAAATGGCCATACTTGGCACTTGAAATATTCTGCGCCAAAAAATGAAACCATTTGCGATACTTGCGGTGAACCGCTTTTCCAACGTGATGATGACAAGGAAGAAACTATTAAAGCTCGTTTGGAAGTGTATCATCGTGAGACCGATCCGATTGTAAAGTCTTATCAGGATAAAAATATTTTAATCATGATTGATGGCGAGAAACATATTGATGAAGTGTTTCAAGAAATTATGCGTCATATGGTAAAAGATCTGCGCAGTAAGATTGGTTGGAAATAAATTTTATAAAAAAATTACCCCGAGATCGTATGTTACAATCTCGGGGTTTTTGTTTGTGCAGGTTATTTGTCTACTGTTACAGGCGGAGTTGGTGTTTCTGGGATAAAACAGAATCCGTAGTTGTGTTGCATGCCAGTGGTGTATTGTTCTGACCTCCATTGCAATGCTAGTTTACCGTCAATTCGCACATAGCGAATTACAACATTTGGATTTTCAGTTGCATTCCATGGGCTGATTGCCAAACAAAGCGGTGGCTTCATTTGCAGTGTTGTTAGTACTTCAGTATTAGGTGTATGAGCCTGATTATACTCAGCGGTTATTTGTGTCTCGGTTCGGTGTGGTGCACTCATGAAATTCCATGTTTCTTTGATTATGTTGGGATTATAGTAAAAGAACACAATTGCGCCCACACCAAGCGTCACTGCCATTACAATTGGCAATAGAATATCCTTCGAATTTTTCATCTTTTTATCTCCTTTTTGGTTGTCCAATGTCCAAATTTTAGTCCGACCCATTGTCAGGCTAATTTAAAATTTTAGCATGCTTAACATAAAAAGTCAATAGATATTGATTAATTTTGGCTAAATTTAGATTAAATTGTATTTGGTATGTTTAAAGCTGATTCACTAAAGCATTTAATTCGTTAAGTTTAACTTTGATTTGTTCCTTGATGATTTGTGTTTGAGTGTTGACTGGCGGAGTGACAATAACTGGTATAGTCACTGGTTTGATGCCATAAACCGCACAAAGAGAGGAATAAATTGCAAAAGCGATTTCATCATGTTCTGTTTGTAGTTTGGTTAAATCGGCTGGAGTGTCAATAAAGGATAATTCTATTAGACATGACCAAGCAGAAACATCTCTGATCCAGCCCAAACGGCCATAGCTGGTGGTGGCATCGGATTTGGCGCCACGACTGCGAAAACTGGTCAGGCCACAATAGGTGTCAATGATTGTCTGGGCAATTACTCTGGATTTTTCTTGGCCAGCATAAAAGTAAGTTTCTGCGCCAGTGCCACCGCCGGCATTTAGATGTATGGCTAGAGCCAAGCCGTCTTCAAGGTTGGGACATTTAGTATTAACCCATTTGATTGACTGGACCAAATCTAAATTATCAGGCACAGCTAAAACATCAAAACTTTGCTTGAGCAGGGGAATTAGCAAGTCGCGAATTTTTATGGCTTCTTTTGATTCAGTGGTGCCACCGGACACTGCTCCTGGATCGGTCAAGCTATGACCAGCATCCAAAATGATTGTTTTTTTCATAGTTTTGCTTAATTATTAGTTAATAAAAATTAATTTCATACTAAGTTTAACATCATCATTTGAGTTGGTCAATTTCAAATAAAATAGTGATAATTATGGTATTTTTTTATCTAATTTTAGCTATTAATTTTTATTAATGCTTTATTTAAATTTTTTTTTAAGCTATAATAAATCCATGATAAAAATCAAGAATCAACAGCAAATAGAAATTATGCGCGAAGGCGGTCAAATCCTCTCGCGCGTTTTGGATTTAGTAATAAAAAAAGTGAAGCCTGGAATTGGCACTGAAGAACTTAATGTTTATGCTGAAGAATTAATTGCTAAGGCAGGAGGGCGAGCCAGTTTTAAAAATTACAAAGCGCCTTGGACGGATATTTTATTTCCGTCGGCTTTGTGTTTGTCTATTAATAACGAAGTAGTGCACGGTTTGCCAGTGCCCAATCGTTATTTAAAAACCGGTGATATTTTGGGAATTGACTGCGGTTTGGAATATAAAGGATTATATACGGATATGGCGCGCACCGTGGCTGTCGGCAAAATTGACAGGCAGGCCAAAAAGCTTTTACAGGTGACAGAAGAAGCATTGCACAAAGGAATTAAGCAAGCCAAGATTGGCAATAAATTGTCAGACATTTCTCGCGCTATTGAGACGCATATTGCTAAAAATAATTTTAATGTGGTGCGACAACTCGTCGGGCATGGCGTTGGTTTTTCAGCACATGAAGATCCGTCGGTTTTTAATTATGTTGATAAAAAAGAAAAAGATATAATTTTAACAAAAGGCATGACATTGGCTATAGAGCCTATGGCTAATATTGGTGATTGGCCGGTGGAGACGCTTGATGATGGCTGGACCGTGGCGACCGCTGACGGCTCGCTCTCTGCGCATTTTGAACACACAATTGTGGTGGTTGAAAAAGGCGGAGATATTTTAACCAAATAAAATTATGAAACTCCTTGGCATTGACTATGGCGAAGCAAAAATAGGACTGGCGCTTGGCGACACAGAAAGTCGCATGTCTTTGCCATATAAAATTATCAAAAATAATGGCTGGCAAAGTTTTATTGTTGAAGTTTATAAATTATGCCAAGAAGAAAAAATTGAAAAAATAATTATTGGCTTGCCCCAAAACACTCAAAATGAAACTGTCAGTGTTGGTGAAGAAAAAGTTAGGGAACTAGTAAAAGAAATTGAAGCCAGAATAGAATTGCCAGTTGAATTTGAATTGGAAACGCTTTCCACTCAAGCAGCACAAAAATTATCACCTGGCAAAAACGACGACGATATTGCGGCCATGATTATTTTGCAAAGCTATATAGATAAAAACTAAGCCATGACATTTTTAACAAGTGCCATCACCCTTAAAAAATCAGTTTGGGGTGAAGGTGACTATCAATATACTCTCTATACCAAAGACCATGGCAAATTGACGGTCATGGCCAAAGGCGCCAAAAAAATTACTTCCAAGCTGGCTTCACATTTGGAGCCTTTTTTGGTGAGTCAAGTCATGTTGGCCCAAGGACAATTGACCAAACATTTGGCTGGTGCGCAAGTGAGTCATAATTATTCGGGCATTAAAAAGGATTTATTCAAGATTTTGTCAGCCAATTGTTTTTTAGAAACCGTTGATTTACTAGTGGTGCGAGATGGCGGGGAAGCGTTGATTTTTAATTTGACCCATAATTTTCTTGATTGCCTGTCAAAAAGCCAGTACACTCAAGCTGACTTATTAATCCTGAATAAACATTTGTTTGAGCTACTCAAAATTTTGGGTTATGAACCGGAAATTACCGCCAGCAATCAAAAGCGATTATTAGCTGATTTATATCGCCTAATACGAGAAACTGGCGAAAAAGAGATTAAGAGTTTTGATTTTTTGATTAATGCGCTAAGGGCCTAATACGAGTGTTTTTTTATTTGCCTTTTAAAAGGCATTTTGTTATAATATAAACAATTTATTTTGGAGGATAATATCAAAAATAAGACATTTTTATGACTAGAACAATGATATTTGAGGTGGCTGAAAAAGCCGGACAAACAGTGACTGTCAAAGGTTGGGTGCACACTCGCCGTGACCATGGCAAACTTATTTTTATTGATATCCGCGATCGTAGCGGAATATGCCAAGTGGTTTTTATTCCTTCTAACAAGCTAGCGCATGAAATGGCGCAAAAATTGCGCAGTGAATTTGTGGTATCTATTACAGGTCAGGTCAATGAACGTCCTGCCAATATGGTTAATGACAAAATTCCAACCGGTCGTGTAGAAATGTTGGCTGACAGTTTGGAAATTATCAATGAAGCCAAAACCCCGCCTTTTCCCATTGATCAATCAACAGCTGAGGTGAGTGAAGAATTACGCCTTAAATATCGCTATTTGGATTTGCGTACTCAGCGTATGTCCAATAATCTAATCATGCGATCCAAAGTCAATAAGTTTTTTCGTGACTATTTGGGCGAACAAGATTTTTTGGAAATTGAGACTCCAATACTCACCAAAGGCACGCCAGAAGGCGCTCGTGAATTTTTGGTGCCGTCGCGTATTTGGGAAGGAAAATTTTATGTTTTGCCTCAATCGCCTCAGCAATTTAAACAACTGCTAATGGTTGCTGGTGCTGAAAAATATTTTCAATTGGCTAGATGTTTTCGTGATGAGGATACAAGAGGCGATCGCCAAGCTGAATTCACTCAACTTGATATTGAAATGAGCTTTATTGAGCAAGAAGATATTTTTGCTCTCATTGAGCCTATGATGATTAAACTCGTTGAAGAATTATATCCGAATAAAAAAATTACGGCTAAGCCATTTCCTCGCAAAACTTATGCCGAGTGTATGGAAAAATATGGCAGTGACAAACCTGATTTGAGAGTTAATAAAGAAGATCCCGATGAATTGGCGTTTATGTGGCTGATTGATCCGCCCATGTTTAAATACAGTGAAAATGAAAAGAAATTAGTGGCTTCTCATCATCCTTTTACTATGCCTAATCCCGAAGACATGGAGCGATATCCAGACGAGCCTAGAAAATGGCGCGCACTTGGTTATGATTTGGTTTTGAATGGCTTTGAGGTAGCTGGTGGCTCAATCAGAATCCACTTGCACGATATTCAACAAAGAGTTTTTGAACTTTTGGGTGTGGGTGAAAATGAAATCAAAAATCGTTTTGGACACATGCTGGAGGCGTTTGAATTTGGGGCTCCGCCACATGGTGGTATTGCTCCTGGTATTGATCGTTTGATGGCGATTTTACAAAATGAACCAAACATCCGCGAAGTAATTGTTTTCCCCAAGACTGGCGACAGTCGTGATGTTATGATGGATGCGCCGAATTATACTTCTCTGAAAGCGCTTCGCGAAGCTAATATTCGCATTGCTGAAAGTGTTGAAGAACATGCCAAAAAAGATGGCGTGAATTTGTATGGCGAACAGACACAGACAGCAGATTAATACAATTAAGAAATATGAAAATAAAAAAGACCATTTTTCTATCAATTGGAATTATTATTGCCCTGCTAATAGGCGTGATTTTATTTTTTTTCTTTCCAAGGTATTATTTTGATCGCGATATAAGGCTTTGTATGAGCATAAAAGATATGCAGACATCTTGTGTAGCTTCAATTGCCATTGAAAGAGATGATCCAAATATTTGTATTACTGCGTTTGGCGGGTGGCTCTCCACAAAAAAAGAAGATTGTATGAGTTATTTTGTAGAAAAAAAAGGTGATTCTGAGTCTTGCAAGTTTCTTTCTTCTAAGGATATTAGTGGTAAAGAAATTAACGATTCTTATATTAATGACTGTTTAATTAAATCATTAACCAATAATCCAGATCCGAAAGTTTGTGATGGTATTGATGAAACCTTTGATAGATATCAATGTTATTATACTTTAGCAAAAGAACATGGGCTAGTTGGTTATTGTGATAAGTTGATTGGAAAATTAAAAAATCCTGATAATAATTTAATAGAAGTTGATTGGACCGATTTGCAGTATAGGTGTCGGAAAGGTTTATAAAAATTTTATTTATAATTTTGACACTAAAGAGGTAAAAGAAATTTTTACTAATGGCGATCCCGAAAAAACTTCTACTTTTGAAGTGATTAACCTTAAAGCATTTAAAATTTAATTATGAAAAAATTTCTTCCTTTGTTTTTGATCGTGCTAGCTGTGGTTTTATCTGGCTGTACATTGCCGGGGCAAAAACCAATCTCGTCCACGGCATTCACGCAAGATACTAATATTTGTCCTGATGGCTCGGTTGTCGTTCGAATTGAAGAAAGTGGCTATTTTGCACCGTGCCCGACAGTTTCGTCAACATGTTCCGGAGATGTCTGTCCTCTTGTAGTAAATGAACAATATTCATGCGTTTCTGATACTGATTGTACAATGTCCTGTGCTTGGGGTGGAGTTAATTTAAAATGGTATAAAGAGGTTGGAGAAAATACCGATTGCGAAGATGGTTGTGTTAATGTTATTTGGGCTCGCAGTGCTGATTTAAAATGTATTAGCAACGTTTGCCATATTTTCGGTGGCGGTAAGATTATGGATGATAGTTGCAAATTGAGAGATAATCAATATAAATCAGGTTCCAGCCAAGATAATAAAACTGGAATGGCTAATCCAGCCTCGGTTTATTGCGGACAAAAAGGTGGCAAGTCAGTGATTCAAAACAGTCCTGTTGGCCAATATGGCTTATGTTATTTTCTTGATAATCGCGCTTGCGAAGAGTGGGCCATGTTTAATGGCGATTGTCCGGTTGGCGGAGTTAAGACCACGGGTTATAACACAGAAGCTCAGAAATTTTGCGCTTGGAGCGGTGGTTCCACTTTTGCTGTTGATAATGCGGTTTGTAAATTCAAAGACGGCTCGCAGTGTTTGGCACAAGATTTTTATACTGGGCTTTGTCAAAAAGGAAATAAAAAATAAAAAAATAAATTAACTCAGGAGGAATAATTTATGCAACTAACTTTTAAACAAGTCAAAGAAAATCCAGTCGTCAATAATTTTATTGAACAAACGGAAAAGCACATGGATGCTATGGGCTACACGGATCATGGTTTTCGTCATACCAATATTGTGGCCGATAGGGCGCAATCCTTGGCAAAAAAAATAGGCTTGTCCGCTCGCGAGCAAGAGCTGACTGCCATCGCCGGCTATTGCCATGACATGGGAAATTTTTTGGGTCGCACCCAGCATCACTATTGGGCGTCCATGTTGTTTTTTCAAATTTTTGGGCACGACGCTGATAATATCAATGAAGTCTCGACCATCATGCAAGCCATTGCCAGTCATGATAAAGACGAAATAAAACTGGTTAGCAAAATTTCCGCCTTGTTGATTTTAGCGGATAAATCAGATGTGCATCGCAGTCGGGTCAAGACTAAAGATTTAATTATGATTCGTCAAGATATTCATGATCGCGTCAATTATGCAGCCACGGACAATCAGCTTTTGGTAAATAATCGTCGCAAGGAAATAGAACTTAAAATAAAAATTGACACCTCGTTTGCTCAGCCAGTAGAATATTTTGAAATATTTATTGATCGTATGACTTTTTGTCGTTTGGCCGCCAGCTATCTTGGTTATAAATTTGTGTTGGTGATTAACAATTCTAAATTGTCATAAAATAATTAATAAATAATTATAAAAAAATGGAAGAAAAAAATAAATCTGCACATGGCTCCGGACCATTGGATGCTTTTTTGAATTTATTGTCGCTCATCACTTTGGGCTGGATGTCCATTTCTATTGGTGCGGTGCTGTTTCAGATTATTAATAAATTTTTTGTGCCCATCACTTATCCTGGGGAAACCTTGGCTTTGCAAGGTGCGCTTAAAGGCGGGCTGGCCTCGTCAATCGTGGTGGTGCCTGTATTTTTGTTGGTAGCTTGGGTTTTGGCTAAAAAATATGCATCAGAAGATCTCAGTCCCAAGAGTGGTATTCATCGCTGGCTAACTTATTTGATGTTGCTTATTTCTTCGCTGGTGATTATTGGTAGTTTAGTTGGACTTTTAGTAAAATTTTTAAATGGCGATTATGCCACTGGCGTGATGCTTAAAATTTTAGTGGTTTTGATTATTGCGGCTGGAATTTTTAGTTATTATTTTTATGATTTGCGTCGAAAAAATCATCTGCATAAAGATATTGTGGCGCGTGGTTTTTGGTTTGGCGTGCTTGCCATTGCTATTATTGTTATTATTGGTGGACTTGTAATTTCCGACTCGCCAAAAAAAGTTAGACTGATGAACGAAGACAGTCTAAATGTACAAAAGTTGGAAAGTTTTAATATGGCGATTATTAATTATTATGGTAGTAATAAAAAATTGCCGGAAAACTTGTCAGGTCTTTATTTTTCTAATTTTGTTGACAAAAATGGTCAGTCATCATTTGGGTATACTTTAAAGAGTGAGAATGAGTATGAATTGTGCGCTGATTTTAATTATCCGGCCGCTGACAGTAATGTCAAAATTCCCAATGCTTCTTATGATGATATTTATTATCATGATGCCGGACATCAATGTTTTACTAAAAAAGTTGACTTGACTCAATTGAATAGTATTCAACAATTCAATATTCCGCCAGAGGCTATTAAGGCCACGGCTCAACCAACTAATTAAATTTTAAAAATAAAAATAAAAACAAAAATATGTCCATGCCATCAAAAGTCAAAGCTTATCTTGAAAAAAACGGCGCTAAGTATGAAGAGTTAGCACACAAAACGGTTTTTACCGCCTATGATGCGGCTGCTACTTTAAAAAAAGAATTAAAACAAATCGCCAAGAATCTGCTCATTGAAGCCGACAAAACTCATGTGCTCGTGATCGTGCCGGCAGATAAAAAATTGGATCTGGGAAAATTAAAAAAAGCTTTGGGTGCCAAAAAAGTTTCAATTCCAAAAGAGCAAGTAGTAGTGAAAATTTTAAAAATTAAACCTGGAGCGATTTCTTCTTTTGGCAAGTTGCATAAATTGGAAGTGGTACTGGACAAGACCATGACCGGTGTCAAAGAAGCGGTTTTTTCAACTGGCAGTTTCACTGATAGTGTACTAATGAAAGTAAAAGATTTTGTACAAATGGAAGAAGCCAAACTAGCTGACATTGCTATGAAAGGCGGTTATGTTATTCCCAAAACAGTGAAGAAACAAATGAAAAAAATAAAAAAAGTTTTGAAAGCAAAAAAACCTGTTAAAGTTGTCAAAAAACCAATCAAAAAAATTATTAAAAAAGCTGTGAAGAAAGTTGTAAAAAAGACAGTTAAGAAAGCAATTAAAAAAGCAACGAAAAAGAAAAAATAATTTTGTAATGCATCAATTTGAATTAGAACAATTTAGCGGACCGTTGGACTTATTGCTTCAGCTGATAGAAGACCAAAAGTTGGATATTTCTCAAGTGGCTTTGGCTCGTGTCACAGATCAGTATTTGGAATATTTAGAAAATAATCCTGGTATTGGTGCCACCGAGCTGGCTGATTTTTTGGTGGTAGCTACCAAGCTTCTTATTATCAAGTCCAAAACTTTATTGCCGGCTATGGCTGATGATGAAGAGGACAGTGCCGAGTCACTAGAAAATCAATTGAAAATTTATAAGGATTATTTGGACGCTTCCAAGCTTTTGGAAAAAATGATTGCCAAAAATAATTTTGCTTTCAGTCGTGACAAAATTGTTTTTGTGACCAAACCGACTTTTAGTCCGCCTGAAGGAATTAAAGCTGAAGATTTGAATTTGTTGTTTGTTAAAATTTTGGAGCGATTGGATTATATAGTCAACTTGCCTCAGAAAGTTTTGGAAAAAACTATCAGCTTGCGCGAAATGGTTTCGCATATTCAGTCACAAGTGAAGCTGGCGGAAAAAATGAATTTTCATCATATTTTGTCAGGAGTCAAATCACGCACCGAAGTGGTGGTATGTTTTATGGCTCTACTTGAACTGATTAAAAAAGGTGAAATCAGTGTCAATCAACAAGGAGTTTTTGATGATATAATAATTGAAAGAGTTTAAATTTTTATGAACAAAAAAAATCAAATTGAATCGTTGTTATTTATTTCTCATAAGCCGTTAAGCGCGAAAGAAATTGCCAAGCTGGTTGAGCTTGACGTTGAAGAAACACAAAAAGTATTATTAGAATTGTTTGAATCTTATGAACAAAAAGTTGGCGGTATTCGTCTGATGAAAATTGAAGACAAATACCAAATGGCCACTGATCCTGAGTCTGCAGAACTTATTAAAAAATTTATCAAGAGCGAGCTTACCGGCGAGCTTACCAAGCCATCGCTAGAAGCGCTCACAGTGATTGCTTATCGCGGGCCAATTTCCAAAGCGGAATTAGAGCTTATCCGTGGCGTGAATTGTTCCATGATTTTAAGAAATTTATTAATTCGCGGTTTGATTGATGGTGTAGAAGATAAACAAAAAAATACAGTGGTCTATAGAATTACTTTTGATTTCTTAAAATTTTTAGGACTGACAAAAGTTGAAGACTTGCCTGATTTTGAAAAATTAAATCGCAATAATAATTTGGACAAGTTGCTCAGTGGCAATGACAGACAAATTAAAGATGAAATAACTAATTTAGCCGTTTAAACCATGTTTGATTTTTTTGCTAATTTATTGCTCGCTGGATTGTTTATGAATTTTTCAATTCAAAATAATCAGGTTATAGATAATTTTTCTAACAGTCATTTGCCGGAAGCCGGCTATAGGCAAGTTGTTTCTGTGGTGCCAGAAATTGTCCAGAATCTGCCTCAGAAAAAAGTTGATGCCAGTAGTACTGGCGTGAGCGTCAGTGCTGATAGTGTTCTAGTTATTGACGCTGAGACTGGCAAAATACTTTATGCCAAAGGAACAACCGACAAGCGATCTATTGCTAGTATTACCAAACTGATGACGGCTTTGGTTTTTATGGATCATAAGCAAGACTGGGATAAAACTTGGACTATTTCGTCCACTGACTATCGCGCTGGTGCTGTCGCTTATTTGAATTCAGGTGATGTTGTTTCCACTAAGGATATTTTTTATACGGCCATGGTGGCCTCGGCCAATGAAGGCGCTGCAGCTCTCGCTCGCATTACCGGACTTAGTCAGCAAGATTTTGTCGCTGAAATGAATAAAAAAGCAGTTGATTTGGGCATGATAAATTCTCATTTTGCCGATCCAACAGGATTGGATAATAATAATGAATCAACAGCGCAAGACATTGCTATTTTGGCTCAGACTGCTTTTAATAATCCTGATATTTTTCGTGCTGTACAAACAAATAATTATCAAATAACCATTCAAAATAAAAAGCTAAGTCGAAAAATTTTTAGCACTGATAAAATTTTGGGCCAATCATTTGGTTGGGATGATAATACTTGCAAAGTAGAAGCTGGCAAAACAGGCTACATTGAAAAAGCTGGTTATTGTTTTGCTAGTCAGATAAGCGATGAACATGGCAAGAAAATAATTGTGGTGGTGCTTGGCAGTGCCACTTTGAACGATCGTTTTACTGATACCAAAAGTTTGGCCTATTGGGTTTTTAAAAATTATGAATGGCAGAATTAGTTTATAAATTAAAAAAATATATGCAACCAATAATAATTGCTAATTGGAAAATGAGTTTACGACCGGCCGAAGCTCGCAGACTTTTACTTTTAATGCGCACCAAATTAGTCAAAGAAAAAAATGTTGAAATAGTGATTTGTCCTTCATTTACAGAACTGACAGCCTCGGCCAAAATTTTTAAGGGCACTAATATTGCTTGGGGCAGTCAAGATGTTTTTTGGGAAGAGTCTGGCGCTTACACCGGAGAAATTTCCGCCTTGTCATTAAAGGAATTAGGTTGCGAATATGTGATTATTGGCCACTCGGAACGCCGACGTTATTTGCATGAGTCTGATGAAATGGTGAATAAAAAAACAGTGGCCGTAATTTCTAGCGGACTCACACCAATTGTGTGTGTGGGCGAAACTCTCAGTGAACGCCAAGAAGGTCAAACCGAGCAGATTATTACGCGACAGATTAAAGGAGCTTTTAATAATATTGATTTAGAAAGTGGTGAAAAAGTGGTGGTGGCATACGAACCTGTATGGGCTATTGGCACTGGCAAAGCGACCAGCAGTGCGGATGCGGAAGCTGTTTTTAGTCTGATTCATGATATTTTGTTGGATTTGTGGTCATTGACCATTATTAAAAATAATGTTAAATTTGTGTATGGTGGCAGTGTGGATAGTCAAACAGCCAAGCCTTTTATATCTGGGTCTTTATGTAATGGTTTTTTGGTTGGCGGTGCCAGTTTAAAACCTTTAGAATTTGCAAAAATCAGTCAATTATTAAATTCAAAATAATGATCGTCCACATTAAAAAAATTATCGGGAGCGTGAATCGCGGGCAATATGCCATTGGTGCTTTTAATACTTATAATTTAGAATCAACCATTGCTATTTTGCGAGCGGCTGAGGCTGCCAAGTCACCGGCTATTATTCAGATTTCAGAAGCCACGGTTAAATATGCAGGGTTAGAAACAATTTTTGCTATCATTGAAAAAGTTGCTAAAGCCGAATTAAAAAAAGTGCCGGTGGCCATTCATTTGGATCATGGCAAAGATTTAAAATTAATCAGTGAATGTATAAAAGTTGGGTTGTCATCTGTACATATGGATGCCTCAGCTTTACCTTTTGAGGAAAATATTGCCACCACTAAAAAAGCAGTCCAAATGGGTCATGCTAAGGGTGTGTGGGTGCAAGGCGAGCTTGGTTGTTTGTTTGGCAAGGAGGGAATGTCTAAAGCTGATTTACCAAAAGATAGGACTGCTTTTATGACCGACCCCAGCAAGGCTTCTGAATTTGTGAAGCGAACAGGTATTGATACATTAGCTGTAGCCGTAGGCACTATCCATGGATTTTTTGAAGGTGAGGAAAAAATTGATTTTGGGCGGTTGTCACAAATTGTCAAAAATGTAAGATTACCTCTAGTGCTTCATGGTGGCAGTGGTGTTAGTGATGTGCAAATAAAAAAAGCTGTAGCCGGTGGTGTTGGTATTATTAATATTGATACTGAACTTCGCATGGCTTTTACCGAAACTCTCAGGCAGACTCTTAAAAAAGAAAAAGAATTTTATGATCCGCGAAAACTTTTGTTGCCTTCAATTGATGCTGTAAGTCAAAAAGCTCAAGCTAAAATGGCTATGTTTGGCAGTGCTGGTAAAATAAAATAAATATAATATATGTGGCTGATAATAATTTTAATTTTAATAATTGCATTTTGTGGCTTGGGAGTTTTTTATTTATTTTTTAAGAAATTGCCGGATATTAAAAATTTGAATATTAATTCTTTGACTGAAGTTAAACAATTAGAAACCAAAGCTAAAATTCTACAAGCCAAGTTGATGCGTGATAGCAGTGAAGTAAGAAAAAAAATGGGAGTATTTTTTGGAAAGGAAAAAAATATTTTTTATTCTTGGTTACATAAGACCAAAGCTAAGGCTCAAAAGTTAGAAGCTCAATATGCAAAAGAAAAAACTGAACCCGAGGAGTTGTTTACCAAAGAAGAGTTGTTGGAAGAAGGTGAGAGCTTGCTTAAAAAAGATGATTTTGTGGCGGCTGAAAAAAAATTAATTGAAGTGATTTCTCTAGACAAAAAAAATGTAGAGGCTTATGAAATGTTGGGAGAATTATATTTTGAAAATAAAAATTATGATCAGGCCGAGGAGATTTATAAATATCTGATTAAGCTTTCTACTATTGATTATGGCGCTCTTTCAGAAAATGCCAATTTTAAAAATGGCGCCATGTTAGAAGCAGAGACCGATTTTTTGAGTTCGCTGGAAGTGGATAATAAGATTGCTGTTTATTATAGCGATTTGGCTGAAGTGTACGAAGTGACTGACAAAGATGATAATGCCATTGATTGTTATCTTAAAGCCAGCTCCATTGAGCCTAATAACCCTAAATATTTGGACAAGATTATTGATTTGGCTATTCAGTTGGAAGACAGAGGATTGGCTAAAAAAACTTTCAATCGTTTGCGTGAAATTAATCCTGAAAATGGCAAATTAGAGGAGTTAAGGGTTGCTATTGAAAAACTTTAAGATATTTGCTAAACTGTAATAGTTGTTTTTGAGAGTTTGCTTTAGGTGATTTTTCCTGCGTATGCCGTTGTAGCTCAGTTGGTAGAGCAACTCCATGGTAAGGAGTAGGTCTGCGGTTCGAATCCGCACAACGGCTCAAATCGAGTTAAAAGTCAAAAAGTTTGTAAAGTTTATAAAGAAATTCTTTATGAACTTTTAACTTTAAAAACTTTATAAACTCGTATTTGGGTCGATACCAAAGCGGTCAACTGGGGCAGACTGTAAATCTGCTGGCTTCGCCTTCGAAGGTTCGAATCCTTCTCGGCCCACCAATTAAAGAGCAAATCATTTGCTCTTTTTTGTTTTTTAAAGCCATTGACAAAATTATAGCAATAAAGTATTATTCTAAGTTAGCAGTAGCTCTTTAACAATTAAAAGAGAGTAATTGGCGTGGCCTGTGGCCGGTCAATTTTGGCATAATTGTGAGATATAGATGTCGCTAAAGCTATGACTTAGCGAAAAAGGAGACAGAAATGAAAGAGATAGATGAGCTGAGTAGTAGTAGTAGTTGGTTCAGAGGAGTTTTTGATCACATGGACGAAGGCGTTGCTTTTTGCCGGATGATCTTTAACGAAAAAGACGAACCAGAAGATTGGGAATATTTGGCGGTCAATAAGGCTTTTCAATCCTTGGTCGGTTTTGTTGATGTTATTAATAAGCGAGTGACCGAAGTCATTCCCGATATCAAGGAAACCAACCCGGAAATTTTTGAAATTTATGGTCGCGTGGCCATGACTGGCAAGCCAGAAAAGTTTGAAAGGTTTTTGCCAACTTTAAGTCAATGGTTTGATGTTTCGGCGTACAGCCCGAAAAAAGGATTTTTTGTGGCGATATTTAATTTAACCACAAAAATCAAACAAGCGGAAAAAGAAATCAAGGAACAGCACAGGTTAAGTGAGTTATTGCTTGATTCTTTGCCACATCCGGCCATGTTGATTCAGGGTAAAAACCGGATCGTTTTAGCCGTCAATAAAACCGCCTTAGATTTGGGAGTGAAAGTTGGCGGGCATTGTTGGCGGGATTTTGGCAAAGCGTTATACATTTCCGAAGAGGAAAAAAATATCGCTGAATCAAATCCCGATCCAATTCTTGATCGGCAGATTGCTTGCAGTTTTTGTCAGGGTGATGATTGTTTGCAAAAAGATCCAAAACAAAATAATCCTGAGATTCATTCGCTTGGCGCAGTCTTTGACACCTATTGGATCAAAATTGATGACGATGTTTATTTGCATTATACTATAGACATTACCGAACGTAAGTCGGCGGAAAAGGCTCTGATCAAATCCGAGCGATTGTCGGCTGTAGGCGAAATGGCCTCGGGTATGGCCCATGATTTTAATAACAGTCTACAGGTTATCTTTGGTAATTTGGAGATGGCTTTATCAGTGCCTGATCTGCCACAAGAAGTGCTAGATTTTATTGAAGGCGCTAAATCCGCCACCAATAATTCCGTCACCAGTGTTCGTAACCTGCAAAGGTTTGCTAGAAAATTGGGCAATGTCAGCCTGGTGCCGGTTGATTTAAATAAAATCCTAGACGAAACCGTCGCTAGTTCCAGGCCGATGTGGAAGAATGACGCGGCTCAGAATGGGTTGCATTTTTCTTTTGCAAGGATATACGGCAATATTGGTTTTGTTAGTGGTAATGAAGGCGACTTGAGCAATGTTTTTTACAATCTGATAAAAAATGCTATTGAGGCTATGCCCGGTGGCGGACTCATTACCATTGAGACCAGTGTTTTGAATCAGGAAGTTATGGTCAGATTTAGTGACACAGGTATTGGTATGAGCGAAGAAGTGCAAAAAAGCATTTTTCAGCCATATTTTTCAACCAAAGGTCCTAGTCATGAACGAGGTTTCGGCCTTAGTAATGTTCATTCAATCATGGCGAGTCATGGCGGAAGAATATTGGTTAAAGAATCAGTGGTTGGCCAAGGCACGACCTTTGAATTGATTTTCCCTGTCATTAATGTAATGCCACTCAAGTCAATTGAATCAAATGTGACTAATTGTCAAACACCAGCTAAAGTTTTATGGGTTGATGATGAGGAGCCGATTAGGAATTTGGCCAAATTGTGTTTGAAAAGGTTCGGGCATACGGCCGAGGTTGCCGATAGTGGAGAAGCGGCGCTTGAACTTTTACAGTATAATCAGTACGACTTGTTGGTCACTGATATTTCTATGGAGGGGATTAGTGGCTGGCAATTAGCCGAGGTGATTAAGGGTAAGTTTCCTGAAATGAGAATAGCCGTTATTTCCGGCTATGGTGCGGAAATTACCACTGAAAAAATCCAAAGCTACGGCGTTGATTATGTGCTTTGCAAGCCAGTCAGCAAAAAAGAGATTGGCGATTTGGTTGATAAGGCCATGCAGTCAAAATAGTTAGTTGTACTTTCATTCTATTAACCTGATGTCATAAATGATGTCAGGTTTTTTTATTGTTTTATTTGCCAAAAGCACATAAATTTTCTATAATAATAGAAATAAATTAAATTAATAATGAAAAAAATAGCTAATTTTAGAATTGTATTTTTTTTGATTGGTATTTTGATTTTTGTGGCTGTTTTTTTGTGTTCTAATTTTTCTTTAGCTAAAACAATTTCAACTCCTTCAACAAAAATAAAAGTTGAAAGCTTGGATTTTTGCGATAATGGTTTGTTTAAAATTAGATTGCCAATACTGATGTATCATCATATTGGATCAAACCCAAATCCTGAGAATACTCCGGCCGAAGGATTATATACGCCAATTAATATTTTTGAAAACCAGTTGGCGCTTATAAAAGAGGCCAATATTAATTCAATAACGGTCAGGGAAGCTGGAGAAATAATGCTTGCCAAGCAAGATTTATCAGGCAAAAGCATCGTTCTCACTTTTGATGATGGCTATGATGATTTTTATACCAATGCTTATCCGCTACTTAAAAAATATCAGCTTAAAGGGGTACTATATGTGATCACTGATTTTGTGGGTCAGCCTGGTTATATCACGGCTAGCCAGGCCAAAGAAATGGCCGAGAGTGGTGTGGTGGAAATTGCCAGTCACACACTCAATCATCCTGATATGAAGCAATTAAACAGCAAAGATGCCCTAAAACAACTGGTTGAAAGTAAAGCTAATTTGGAAAAAATAATAGGTCAAAAAGTTTATGATTTTGCTTTTCCTTATGGTTTTTTTAGACATAATGAGTTGCAATTGGTCAGAAAAGCAGGCTACTTGACTTCGGCGTCTACTTTGCCAGGCTTGTTGCAATATTCTAATAATCGTTTTTATCTGTTTAGAGAACGTCCAGGAAGACGTGAAGGGCAAGAATTTTCTCATTGGCTTTCGGTGTTAGAAGGAGAAAAGGCGACTACTACTGTTAAATTGAAATAAATTCCCATTTTTTGCTTATTTGTCAATAATAGTTGATTTATTCTAGCTTTTATGTTAATATATTGGGGTTCGGACAGGTAGTTCCAGCTGGCATTTAT
>Ga0194044_10000499_pt1 | contig 19278 bp, 25 predicted proteins | sample JunL4417m_MetaG_FD_155460 | JGI IMG/M metagenome (GOLD analysis project Ga0194044, IMG submission 155460) | Anoxic zone freshwater microbial communities from boreal shield lake in IISD Experimental Lakes Area, Ontario, Canada - Jun2016-L442-17m | ecosystem: Environmental > Aquatic > Freshwater...
TATTTAATGACGAAGAATCCGAATACGCGCAACAACAAAACTATTATGATATTGCACCTTTTACAACCCCATAACATATACTCCTAATAGAATTATGTTAATAGAATTATGTAAAAAAATAAAAAACAAAAAACAACAAACAAAAAACAACAAATAAAAAATAAAAACAAAAAATAAAAAATAAAAACAAAAAATAAAAAAAAAGGAAACTCCTTTTTTTTATAAATTTGGATATTTTAATTGCGAACCTGTTAAAAAAAATTGAAATGCTTTTTGCTTCTTAACCTGAAGCAACAAATAAAACAACTAATAAAACAACTAATAAAATGAATACTAAAACAACAAATAAAATGAATAAACAACTCGACCCAGTGATGAGTCTTTATATTCCTCGCGTTTTTAAGAATATTACAAAAGAACATATGGTTCGCGTGTTTAACACGTTACGAATCGGAAGCGTTAAACGTATTGATTTTATTAGTAAAACAAATAAAAATAATGTTTACAATGAAGCCTATATTCATTTCAATTATTGGCACAATAATATCGCCAACATTAACCTTCAGGAAAAAATACGTAATCCAGAAAAAGAGGCACGCATAGTTTATGACGACCCTTGGTTTTGGTTAATTCTTGAAAATATCGGAGTAAACGAACCTTATTTAGATTATTGTGATTTTGAACTAAATAAACATCTTATGGAAGATGACGTTTATGTTGACTCTTCGTCTGCGTCCATAATCGAAACCCAAATTAATAATCAGTTAGAACTCAACACGTATACAAGTCATTTTACCGGGGGTGTATGATGTGAATGGCGTATACATGAAAGGAGAAGCGAAATTGAATATAAACCAAACGAAATAAACACGAAATAAAAGCGAAATAAAAGCGAAATAAAAGCGAAATAAACACGAAAAAATAACGAGAGTTATTTTTTTTTTTGGGTTAAATGAATTCGTAAAGATATTAAATAATTTAAAGATATATATTATAAATGTTTTTATTTATTGTTACACTCCTTTTTTGTTCCAGTTATTATGCTACCGAAAATTTACGCGGGTCTGTTTTACAATTAGACAATTATACCCATTACTTACGCGAATTAAAGGAATACTCATATAATATTGTGGATTCTATCGAGAACGCTATATTGGATGATGACCAATTTATACGCGAATCACACAAAATTCACACTCTTATTGTTGATACTTTAATTGATAAATACGAAACAGAAATAAATTTAGAAAATGAAACAGACCATTGGTTTAAATTTAACGATTTTAAAAATAAATACGGAAAAGAATATAATTCATTCGATGAATTCAATTACAGATTCTTAATTTTCAAAAATAATCTAAGAGACATCATCAAACATAATTTGGAATCCATTCACAATTTTAAAATGACAATAAATTCATTTACTGATTTATCGCAATACGAATTTTACGATAAATACGTTCTTGGAATTGTTAACGATGCCGACACTAATTTAGGAGCTTGTAAAACATTTAATTATACGAATAAACCAGTCCCATATGAATTAGATTGGCGTCTTTTTAATGCAGTTACCCCAGTAAAAAATCAAGGTCAGTGTGGTAGTTGTTGGTCTTTTTCAGCAACAGGAGCAATCGAAGGTGCATACGCAATACAAAACCAGATTTTAATTAGTTTTTCAGAAGAACAACTGGTTGATTGCTCAAGACTTTATGGAAATAGTGGCTGTAATGGCGGACTCATGGATAGCGCTTTTAAATACGCTATGGTTAACGGATTATGTTCAGAAGATGAGTATCCGTATACTTCTAGTAGCGGAAAAACGACCTATAAGTGTTTAAATTGTGAACCTATCGTTAAAGTTCACGGGTGTTACGATGTGACTCCAAACAATCAACTCGCATTAAAAGAAGCGGTTTCAATTGGACCTGTGTCGGTTGCGATTGATGCGGATACCCGTTATTTTCAATCATATTCAAGCGGTATTTTGGATTTATCCGACTGTAATACGAATTTAGACCACGGGGTTCTTATTGTTGGTTATGGCGTGGAAAACGACACCAAATATTGGTTACTTAAGAATAGTTGGGGCGATAGTTGGGGAGAAAAAGGATATTTTAGAATTTTAAGGACAGATTCACAAAATGACTCTGGAATATGCGGCGTAGCAATCCAACCATCATTCCCATTCGTTTAATTCGGGGTTCTAGATATTTTTTATTTTTTTAAATTTATTATTGTGTGTATTCAGGTGTATTATGACGTGTATTCAGGTGTATTATTGTATGTCTTCAGGTGTATTATTGTATGTCTTCAGTGTTAAAAGGTTTAAAAATCATATTCTAATATGTTTTTTACATCTATTTTTAATTTATTATATAAAACGGTTCTTACGTTTGTTATCACACACTCCTTTTTAAAATCAATATCCATTAATTTTAACATTAACTTGTTATATATTTCGAAATACTTATCATCGGTATGGATTTTGTGTAGGTTTATCCGCTTCCATTCACACAACTTTATTAATATTTTTTTGTGGAGTTTGTTCAAGAAACATATCATGTCACCTTGTGAAAATTCTATCCAATTGTCAGTATAAATGTAAAAGGTGTTTTTCTTTTCTGAAATACAAACTATTGGTATTCTTTTATGTTTGTCATCTTCATCCGGTTGTTCTAATTGGATATGATTATCAATTATTAAATATATCGTATCTAATAATTTATTATAACGCATATATTCGATGTGTTTTATTTCTACGGTGATTTTATCTATAATTTCATCAAACGGGTATGTGGTAATGATGTTTGTAGACAACCAATCAAGCACATTAAATTTCTTTTTTTCCTTTAAAAGATGTTTTTTTAACTCTTTAACATCTTCCTCTAATTTCGCGTTTTTTAAAACAAGTTCTTTTATGATTGTATTCAGTTGTTTTAAGGTATATACGGGTTCGTCATCTTCACTATTTACAGTTGACCTTTTGTTAAATACCATCTCACACATTATTTGGTGCTTTGATAAGGACTTTTCCCTTACATATTGTTTAGTACAATAAATACAAGTTTTTTTTGAATTCATTTTGGGTTATTATTTTATTTACTGATTTTTAAATTTTAAATCAATTTTAATTTATTTATATATATAAATGAGTTATTTAATTGACGCAAGTAATTGCCCGAGTTTGATATCAATATGCTATAAAGGGGTATGTAAATGTTCGACTTCAGGTTGTCGAGGATGCGGGTTTAATTCGATGTCTAATAACGCCGTAAGTCAATACCAAAAACAACAAGTTATTCAAAATACCGTGCGTGTTGCGTCATCTTTGTATACGATGAATTTAGGGGTCTTGTCAGCATATAGATATCCAAATAATACATTAAAAGTTAATTGGAACCAAATGAGCGACCGTGAAAACCCAAGTTATCAACAAACATATGTTCCCACGCGTGGCGGGTCTATCGGTGGAAATAGTTTGAAATCAACATTAACCAGTTGTCGACCAGGCGCACAATCTCCTGGAGGTAACGGGTGCGATATAAAACACAATTCATATAATAGGTACCTTAATAAATTAAAGGGACAAGGACCATTACGACGTGGGTCAACAGCTTCTTTTCCTTTGTATGGTAATAAAAAAATTAAAACTAATATTATTAATGGTTGTAATTGTCCTATTGCGATAAGTTAATAGTTTTATTTTATTTAGAAACTCTATTTTTTATTATATTATTATATTATGCCTCAACAAATAAAAATGCAACTTACCGATAAAAACGCTTTTAAAAGGATATCGAATGATTCACAAAATAATCCAGCTGCTGTCTTAAAATATTTTAAGACCACCATTCTAAACTCGCCGATGATTGATATCGTTCATAACTCCAAACCCGGATGTGGTTCTTGCGGACACTAATTTTTTTATATTCATATATATATATGAATTTACAACAAGCATCATATCCTTCAAATAGGTTGGGAAGGTCCACTTTTTTTAAATCCTTATACGATACAACAAATTTACCATACAACCAAAAATATAATAATTGTAAAAATGACCTATGTTATACATATAGTAAAAATTATATTTATAAACCACATACCGAATACGGTGCTGTTGGAACCACTGCATCGTCATATCTTGCAAGACGTCATCGGTTATAAATTAATTATCTTGGGGTTGTCGATGGGGTTATTTGAGGCGATGTTAAGGGCGTTATTTGAGGCGATGTTAGAGGAGTTATTTGAGGCGAGGTTAGAGGAGTTATCTGGGGAGTTATCTGGGGAGTTATTTGAGGCGATGTTAAGGGCGTTATTTGAGGCGAGGTTAGAGGAGTTATTTGAGGAGTTATCTGGGGAGTTGTTTCCTGTGACATAATTTCGTAAATTTCATTTAATAGTTCGGGTTCGAATACACCTCCAAGTGGATAACCATACGATTTTAAATATCTAACGTGTTCTTCTCTTACTTCAGCGGCTATGATTGTTTGAGGGTCTGGATTAAATACAGTCATCGTTTTGGATAAATTTTCTATATAGTCTCGGAGTTTTTGCATATTATCTAAAATACTACTACGTTCTTTACATTTTTCTAAGAAACTTTCCGTATTAAGCAATTTTAAATAGAGTTCGTTTTGTTGTGTTAATCCTTTTAAATATAATTCTAATATTTCTCGGATTTTTTCATAGGTTGGATATGTTACCTTACTTTTGCTAAACCCCCATAATGTATCGGTTAAAGATTGTAACATAGTCGGTTGTAATTTTTGAAGCACGTAATCGAAGTTTCCTAAAAAATATTGTTTAAGCACGTCAATTAAATACGGCACAAGCGGAGACTTAAATAAGTCCTGAATGTATTTAAGTTCATCAGATAATACAGGTATAGGGTCCGTTTTCACTATAATAGGATTCTTCGCAAAAACTGTTTTTACTGTTATATTTGCTGATGAAAAAATAGATTTAGACATATAAATTAATAATAATTTATATTATGGACCAAATTGATTTTAATATTAATAATTACAGTATCCAAAATCTTGAAGACTTTTTTAAATTTTCAACCAAAAATTATACAGAAGATGATATACAACGAAATATTCAACTAATGAAAATCAAATTATTAAATTGTAAAGAAATAAACGATACACTTAAAGAAGAAATTAACACTTTTTTAAATAAGTCGAGAATCGTTCTTACCTCAAATATAGAAATGAATAGCAAGAACCATAACTTTAATCCAATAAAAAATACAGATATCAATACTGTTTATAATTATAAATACCCAAATGGAATAATAAACCCGGTTGAGAGACAAACAAAAACAAAAACCGTATGTATAAATAGTTTATTTCGGGCAAACTTTTTTAAAACCAATAGTTGCTCTTTTGATTATACGTTCCCAATCCCAATTGAAAATGTCATTAATATGAGAGTGTCTTTTGTTGAAATGCCTATTTTTTGGTATTCGATTTCAAGCAGTAAAAAAAACAATACATTTACCATTCAATTATTCAATATGGTAGGGGTTTCTCAACCAGACACAACAAATACCATTGTTATAGAAGATGGTAATTATACAAGTGCCGCATTAGTAACGTATTTAAATAATTATTTTTTTTATACTAATAACGGACTACAATTTTTGATTTTTTCGATTAGTGATATAAACGCTAAGGTATCATTAAGGGCTAAAACCACTATTGATAATGATACCAACTTATATTACCCGTTCGATGCGTTGGGAAGTTATTACTCCCCGGGTTTTTATTATATAATTACTTTTAGTAGTGTTGAATTCTTTGATGCGACTGATTCACTCCCACCCAAAACTACTGTGGATTGTTTAAATATTAAAAAAACGTGTCCTACCTCAAAACCACAATGTGATAACAACACGCAAAAATGTTCTACACCATACGCGTCATATTTAGCAAGTTCAGCAAGTATTTTGGGGTTTAAAAATAATCAGTATACAGCAACATATAACAATACTTATTTCGATTACTCAACAGCAACTACATATCACTGTTATTTACAAAGCGAATATGCATATGGAAGAGACCTATTCCAATATTTATTTTTGGAAATAAACGACTATCATAATAATTTTACAACAGATTCCGTTATATCTATTATAGGTAATGATAATTACGTTGGAAATAACATTCTTGCAGTTATTCCTATCACAGGTAATTCAAATTCAATTATGTTTAATAATTCAAGCGATGGTATTGTTAAATGTAGAGAATATTTCGGACCTGTGCGTTTAAAGAAGATGACAATTAAAATATTAAGTCAATATGGAACGATTCTTGATTTAAACGGCTACGACTACTTTATAATATTAGAATTACAGCAATTATATACGAATTATAAAACAAATGAATAATTTATTTTTTAAACCGTTATACGGGTTATTTTTTTGTTATATTTTATAATATTTATAAAATATATAAAACCCAATATGTCTTATGACTATACTGAATATTGGAAATATGCTGGTCCACCAGGTCCACAAGGTCCAGACGGTTATGAAGGTCCTGTTGATTATTATTTAGATGTTTCAAGCGTTGTTCTCGACACTTCTGGAAATCCGTATCCTATGGATATTTCAGGCACTCCTCTTAATTTTACTCTTCTATTTTTTGATGAAAATATATTTCTCGATGTAAGTGGTGTGCTTTCCAAATCAGTTTATGACCCATCTTTCACAAAATATGACGCTATCGCAAACGTTGATGTTAATTTCGTTAAATTTAGAAATATGTTTGCGATTCAATCCGATTCAAATAATTTGATTGATTTGTCATATAACACACCATTGGATAACGTTCACTTTATTGTTTATACAGATGCGGTCGGACAATTTACTCCAAATATCGGAGCAAATAGTGTTGTAAAAAGTGGTTCTATTCAACAAAAAAGTTCATTAGGGTCTGATATATCCCAAAACGTAAAGAATGACTTTATTAGATATTTAGCATACTTGTTATTTAATACACCTTACGCATCCGAATTATTTATTAACCAACAAGAACTGGTTGAATCCGCACAAAGAGCACTTGATTCGGCATGGGACCTATGTAAGGAATCACTACTTAATATTTCTAGTAGAAAACCTAACACTAACTCTAATTTGGTTTTTGACGCATCTGGTGATTACTGGTACCTTAATGATAGCTCAGACTCTGATATTAACGGAAAAGGCGTTTCTAATATTTGCGGCGAACTATACAAACAACTCGTATCTCGTGACCCTGAACGATTTAATAATACTAACACTTTAGAGGTTGCGAATGGAAACCATAATACTTTAGGAGGAATTCAATATTATCTTCCATTAATAATTGGGGATGTTATTACAATTAAAGTCACATTACACGCAAGTCAAGCTCAAGACTTATTTGGCTTGACTGTTTCCGAAAGACAAGGTTCATTCGACCCTAAGAATAATCGATATCTTAAACCCAAAACTTATTTAATTCAAATGCGTTTAGTTTAATATATAACAATAATTCACATTTTTTACATTTTTTATAATTATATTTATATTTATTTTTTTTGTATTTTTTTTAATATTAGCGTATATTATAATGTCCCAACTTGATGTGTATCACGACGTTTCAGGAGTTGTTCTAGATGGTTCATATAATCTTAGATATTTAGATGTTTCTGGTACTGCTCTTAATTTTACCCTTATTCACTTTGACCAAACTATGTATCTTGATGTAAGTGGTGTTCTTTCCAAATCACGTTATGACCCATCTTTCGCTGAGTATGATGCTATTTCTGAAATTGATGTTAGTCTTGTTCATTTTAGAAAGATTTTTGCAATTGAATCCGATTCAGACAACTTGATTGACTTATCATACAACAGTGTCTTAGATAACGTTCACTTTATTGTTTATGATAATAGTAATAATCAAATAGACAATTTTATTCCAAATCTAGGAGATCTTAGCAAAGTTGTTTCAGGTTCAATCCAAGATAAAAGTTCACTAGGTTTAGCTATTGAACAAAATACAAAGCTTGATTTTATTAGATATTTAGCATATTTATTATTTAATACACCTTATGCCTCCGAACTATTTGTTAATGAAGAAGAACTTGTTAAATCCGCATCTAATGCTATTAACCTTGCTTGGACTCAATGCAGAGGCAAACTAAAAGATGTTTCTTCACGAAATCCTAACAGTGACCCTAAGATGACTCATGACGTATCTGGTGGTTTCTGGTATCGTAATGATAACGGAAACGATACTACAAACATTTGTGGTGAACTTTACAAACAAATCGTATCCAATGATCCTGAACGATTTAACAATACAAACACCTTAGAAACTGTTGAGAATTACACCAATAGTTTAGGAGGTAAACAATATTATCTTCCATTCATAAAGCATGATGTTATTACTATTAGAGTCACATTAAACGCCGCATTAGGTCAAGATTTATTTGGCTTGACTTATGCCGAAAGAAACTCTTCATTCGCCGCTGATCATCAACATCTTAAACCAAAAATTTATTTGATTAAAATGAGATTGACTGATTAAACTTTTAACCTTTTTAACCTTTTAACCTTTTTTAAAAAAATATATAATACACGTTTTATTATATATTTTAGTATTTCATTTAACACCGTATTCCATTTAACACTGTATTTCATTTAACACCGTATTTCATTTAACACTGTATTCCATTTAACACCGTATTCCATTTAACACTGTATTCCATTTAACACTGTATTCCATTTAACACTGTATTCCATTTAACACTGTATTCCATTTAACACTGTATTCCATTTAACATCCCATATTATGAAAGGATAAATTTTATTATATATATTCTAGGTTGGAGTGGACGACCTCCAAATGTCTGTTGGGTCAAACACGGATTAATCGTAACACGAACGCAAATTGTATCACCAAACAACAGAGGCAAAGGTTGAGATGTTGTAATATTTTGTAAAGCTTGAAATCTTTCCGGTATTTGTGATATTAATTGTAAATATAATTCTCGACAAATATTATCAGGTGTTGTTGTCGCATTAGTTAAATATTTAAATCCTGTTGACCCTAATAAATTCATATTGTTTCCTGAATCTGATATATTTTTTAATATTTTATACATTTCAAACCAGGCAAATTTTACAGCATTTCCTACTGAATTAATTAAGGGCACTCTATTTAAAAACAAACTGGTAGCATACTCCGTATTAAATAAACTCTTTGCTAAATATCGCACGTAATCGTGGTCTATACATTGATTCGCGTAAGGAGATGATAGAATCGTATTACGACCTATTGCTGTATTATTTGTTACAATCGCGTGTTCTCCAAGAGGATAATCGCGAATAATTTGACACAAAGAATCAAGTGATGTTGAATTAACACAATATTTAACATCGTTTGTCTGTGGTTCATTCACAATATAATCATTAATTTGAATTTGAAATATTTGTCTCCAAAGTGTAGTATCTGTTATATATTCAGCAATCGCATCATAAGCAAAGGATGGGTCATATAAACCATCCGAAACTTCTGCTGAACCATCTAACGTACATACCTTATCTAAATATGTCAATACAAAATCTAAATTTATACACGATGGGTCCATATAATGTAAGGATATTATTTATAATACGAAAAAAACACGGCATTACCTAAAATACTCCACAACTGTTTCAATAATAGTTAATATTCCGTATAAATATAATATTAGCTTTGCCTCGTAATTTATTTCTTGGTTATTTTTTTGTCTCGGATTAAATAATATTAATAATAATAAAGATACAGATAGTTTAAAAATTACTCGCGTTTTATCCCTAACATAAGTTAACGTTTTAATTAGTTTTTCGTATTTTGTTTCGTTTTTGTGTTTTAGAAATAATATAGATATCGTCGAGAATATAAATAAAATTTTAATCACTATTATAAAAATTATAAAATTTAAATATAACGAAGACTCCATATATACATCACTTTATTTTATTATTCTTTTATTATTTTATTATTATTTTATAGAACCAATATATATGGTATGTTCTATAAGCTGTATGATTTCTCTTGTTTTTCTAGTTTCTATGATTTATATGAATAACGCAGTTTCTAAAAATAAAGTGGTCGACAAATATAAACACACATTACCCATTAATTTACAACAATTATATGATACACTTGTAATCGAACGAACGTCCATTTATTATTACGGATATGCTTTAGGTGTCGTTCTTTCGGTCATTATCATATATTACAATGTAAAAGTTAAAGGCACAAAGTTATCAACTATGGGGTTAGTTTGTATTACTATGGCTACCTGCTTTATTACCAACTATTTTTACTACATACTTTCACCAAAAACAACCTATATGTTAAACCATATCAATAATGGCGACCAAGCAAAGGCGTGGTTAATTATGTATCGGTCTATGCAAGTGTATTATCATACCGGATTAGTTTTAGGAATTTTAGCAGTCGCGTTATTAGCATATGGGTTTAGATGTTGATTTTACATGGAGTATCAATAATTATAATTGTAATATATATAATGCCTTACGGACAATTTTGGTATGGAACGAATGGATTTTTATATAAAAAAAGCGGTGGTGGCGGCGCAAGAAAAAACCCATCTTATGGTTTAATTTGTAATCGACCAACAAATTTATATAATAAATATACTCCGGGTTCTGGGGTTGGCGGTTCTAACACTTCAGTAAGAAGAGCCAAATTACGTCTTGCGACAAAGTGTGGAGTTAATCAAAAATGTGGCAGGTTTTATACTTATTTAGGATTATTTGATAATTATACTGGAAATCCTAACGGGTATTTTCCTTACCCATAATTTACTTTTTTTGGAATTTCTTAATACATTCCCAGATTTTTGCCGATTCATCAAGGGTAAACACACCTCGTCTTTGTGCCAGATTTACAAAAGAAACCAGCAAAGTTAATGCGACTATCTCGTCAACAACTTCAATATCTACCAATTTTGGTTGCTGCTTTAGAGTTTGTTCGGGTTGTTGTTGTTGTTGGTTTTGTTCGGGTTGTTTTTCCATTGGGGTATATTCGAATTATTTTTTAAGTATTTATTTAATTTTATATATAAATATAATTTATTTAATCATCTATATATGAATCTAATATTAATCCAACACGAATTATTCAACAAATTATTTAATTCTTATAAATGGTTCAACGATAAAAGCAACAAAAACGATAAAACCGATTTGTATAATATTATTTACCGCAAAAATAAAATCAAAAACGAATATTTTGAAATAAAACTTGATATCCATAAAATACTTGTTACTATACCTATCAAAAACAGCATTTACCAATACCAAACAACCTTTAATAATTACAAAGATTCATTATTATACTTAGATAAATACATCAAATATTACGAGGATGAGAATGATATTGACCTTGAACTCGGGAATTAAAGGTTCCATAAATATTTCCAAACAGCACTCGCATTATGGGTTGTTTGTTTGGGTGTTGGTTGCGTATTTAGATTAAACGGACACGAATAATTTGCCGGGTTATTTAACGCTACGCACGGTTCACACGGACTATTTATAAATTTAAAACCCGGAACGGAAGCTTCTAATTTATTATAATCTAATTTAGTTTTTTTAAATAGATGATTTGCCGTTAAATTTTTCGAATCACCAACATATTCTATTTTTGTTAATTCGTTTTTTCCATTATTATTGTAGCATTTTATAACCGTATCGTTTTTTGAAACTAATCCCGACTCATATCCATACGTATCTTCACTATTTGGTGTTCCGTATGTTATCCCAGATAAAAGAAACCTTCCTTCTTTCGTCTGCATCCTTAAAGCTTGTAAAATAGCAGATTGGTTATAAATTGTCATCGCAGTATTTAACGAATCTTCGGACGTATTTCTTATATAAGGATTTATTGAAACCAAATCCATATATAATTTCTGAACTTCTGAATTCCAACTCCATTTACCATTTTTTAATAAATGTTTAGCATCTTCTTCACTTGCTTGACTTTGAAGTATATCTAGGTCAAATTTAATTTGGGGATTTATTGTATTTTGAAAAATAACAAAATCGTTTATTGTTTCATCACTCCATCCTTCTCTCTTTTCAAATTTCTCGATTATTACGTTTTTTACGTGTGAAAATTGATATAATATAATAAATAATAATAATAAACCTATCCCATACATTTTATTTTGGGATGCCGTCATAAGCGCAATTATTAATAATATTATATTTCCTAAAAACGTGTGGAATAACAAAATAAAAAAATTGGGAATTACGTATATTATTAACCACACCACTATCAAAATACTTAATAAACCGATATATTCTTTCTTTAATTTCGGAATTTCCATTTAATATATAATGGTATTTTAGTTTATAATTCGGAATTACAATAATCGACGAATTTTACTTGTTCCTTGGCAGTTAGTTGTTCATACCTCACCTCACCAAATTATAATATTATTCATATTATAATTTGTGTTATTTGATTGACTTTCTTTTCATTTGTCGTTTTTTTATTTTCCAGTTGACCCAAATCCGCCAGTTCCACGTAATGTTTGGGTTCCCAAATCTTCAAGTGTATCCACGATTTCAACATAAATAGGAATTAAACCTGGAGCACAAACTTGAACTAATCTATCATACTTATTTAGTTCATAGGATTCAACATCTACCAAATCAATCATTCCAATTAAATTTCCTCTATACCCCGAATCAATAATACCTACAGAATTTGCTAATCTTAAACTCGTTTTGGATAAACTGAACCTTGGATACATATAATAACCCGTATTTATTTTGTTATTGTTATTTACTATTACTGCCGAACAAACTATATTGAAATCCACCTTATTTACATGATCTATTGTTGTTGTCAGTTTACCAGGCACAAAAATATCAAACCCAGCATCTATATGTTCTTGATTTTGGATTAACGCTCGGTTATGTTTTTCGACACATTCCTTATATTTTTGTTTTAGTTGCTCATCCCCTTTTACAAATATTTTTAAATGCATATATTTTTTTTCGTAATTCATAGTTTCAGATGTCATTATTCTCATTACACAACTTTATTTAAGTTATTTTTTATTTAAGTTATTTTTTATTTGTTTTACTTGTTTACTTGTTTTACTTGTTTACTTGTTTACTTGTTTTACTTGTTTACTTGTTTTACTTGTTTAAGCATTTATTCCAGTATCTGAATTTACATACCATTCAGGCGGTGTTAAATAATTGGTATTATTACACGCATTTCCATTAGTTCCAAATGGAAACGGTTTTTGATTTCCAACTGGGTTCGCACATTTTTTTTGAATTTTAAGCGTTTGTTCACTCGCGGTTAACGGTTGGGTTGTTGTCTTGGTATATAACCCTTTACTCGCCATATCATTATATTTAAACTTGGCAGTTGTTGTGCTACATAACGTCGCACCACATTTTTTAATATTTCCGTCGAATTTAGCGCTATTGTTTATATCAAACGTACACATATTTGAGGTTGTTAAACTATGGACATACATGCCTTGACTTCTCGTATCCGACTGCATCGACCCGCCATAATTAGGCTGAACCCAATAATTAGGATATTGACCGTTATACGCCCACCTGTATTTTTTCGATAACATACCTTTAGTCGATAACACCGACGGCTTTACATACATATATTGGGTTCCTAATACATTTACTTCGGTCGAGTTAAATACTGGCGGGGGTGATGGGTAAGTTCCGTTTACACCACCTGAACCAACGGGATATATTCCTCTAAAAGGCGTTCCATTTTTTGACATCTGGTATGTTTTACCAACATAACCAACATTTCGGTGTGTCCCATTGAGAGAAAATCCAACTGGACCATAATTTCCACCCGCACCTAACATATTGTTACCAAACGGACCTTGCGGCAACCAAATACCACCTGGTGGTTTTCCTGAACGATTTGAACCATATTGTATTACTGATTTTTTCTTAAACGCAACAATAGACATATATATATATCCAGTATATTTTTTTTACATCCTTCATTTTGTTAATGTGTTTTCGCGATATGGACTTTGAAATCTTCCCCTTGATGTTAAAGTATTCAACTTTTGGCTTATCGGCGTTACCGGCAGTTTTACAGGGTTGTCTATTGATTCACCCAACTTTTTAAGATACATATCTTTTACGATTTTTAAATATATGTCGCTCTTATCATTAAACACATCATTGTTCGGAAGTTCGTTTATTACACAACCGGTTCCAACATATTTATAATCTCCGAATGGTGATATGTTGTAAATATCTTCTGGCGTATATCCCTCATCTATTAAATGGCGGTTGTTATACATAAACTCACCTAATGTTGTAAATCTACCTGTTACAGTTCTATATCTTTCTGGTTTTTGTAATTTCATATTATAGTATTATATTATATTACACTTCGATTTAAACAAATTACACTATACATTACAAATATGGTTCCTCTTTATCTTTATAAACAATACTGTAATCAACTTTTAACTTTGTGCGAAAATAACAACTTCTCGTTTAATAGATTATTTCAGGTAATTAATAACCCCGATTTGTGCGATTTATTATTGGATCCAACGAATCACGTTTTGGTTTTATTACAAAACCCGGGAATTTCAAAAGGTCTAGCTAAAAAATATAAATTCATACGCCGTCTTAAAAATAATACATCCTATTTTGAAATATGCGATATCATTCACGACATAAAGGAAGAACGCGAACAAATAATAAAAAGATTGGAGTTATTGTTAAGTGACTTGAATAAACTTAATGACGCACTAATTAAATTTGGAGAAGAACCGCGTCCTTCAAAAAAACAGGCAAGAAAAAAATTAAAAACAATATATATAAATATATACGATTTTGATGCCGGTGAATATGATAAACGAACCGACCTTATATCACTACGTTTAGATATACATAAAAATCCTTACAGATGTTTTCCATTAGAGGTTGCAAAATCTAGCTTTGTGCTTAAACAATTTTTACAACGTATTTTTTAATGTGTTGCGGTTGTTTTTTGTTGTTGTTTTTTGTGTGGCTTATATGTGGGATTATATGTGGGATTGTATGTTGGTTATGTATGTGGGATTATATGTGGGGTTATATGTGGGATTATGTGTGGGGTTATGTTGGTTTATGTTGGTTTATGTTGGTTTATGTTGGTTTATGTTGGTTTATGTTGGTTTATGTTGGTTTATGTTGGTTTATGTGTTTCGATTGATACTGTGTCATTTGAGCACACCGTATAAAATAATAATATAACTTTCAATCTTTGGTTATATTATTAAAATACTTATTATAGTGTAGTGTGTCATTAAAAATAACGTATTATAAGAACCGCGGAAATGAGTGACAAAATAAAGAATTGAGTGACATTTTTTACCTCGATAAAAAAATAGGATTTTACCCTTTATTTAATGTTCAAGTTTGGGTCTGCGTAATATTTAGAACAACTTTAAAATATTTATAACTATTATATGAAAAGAACAACGATATGTATTTTACTTTTTTTATTTATTGTTTTCGCATTCATGTTTAGACCTCGAGTTTTGAGAGAAAATCACGGAGGTGGTGGAGGTCACGGAGGTCACGGAGGTCACGGAGGTCACGGAGGTCATGGAGGTCACGGAGGATGGGGTGGAAGATGGGGCGGTAGAGGATGGAGCGGAGGATGGGGTGGGGGGTCGTATGCAGTAAATCCATTATATGTATACGACGATGATGATAATGTTTATTATTCTTATCCATATTATTTTATGTAATTAATAAATAATCGGACCGTTAAAAAAATTGAAATGCTTTTTATATTTGTTTGAAATATAACAAATAAAACACAAAACTAAAGTAAAATGTCAGCATTCAACGCAACAGTATTATTAAACGATTCATTAAACACCTTAATTACAAATCTAGCAATGGATTTAGCAATTAGGTCTGTAATGGAATGTAGTAAAAAGTATAATTTCGATGGTGAAGAAGCAGTTCGTGAACTAGGCCTTAACTCATCGCAATTACAAATTGAAACAACACAACCTGAGGAGAACTCAGGGTTACCACCATTAATGTCTGTGAGACGTAAAAAATCAACAGATACGGTTATTTTAAAAAAATCGAAGGTCACAACGTCAAAACCGGCGTTTCCTTTGCCATATGATGGCGGTATTAATTATGATACTTGTTGCGGTTTAAAAAACAATCATTGTTTATATACACAATGTGAGTTAAAAAAGATAACTAATTCCGATTTTTGTAAAACTTGTGCCGGTCAATCTTCAAAGAATTCTAATGGGAAACCAGATTATGGAACTATTTGGGACAGAGCTCAAGTTGGTATAATGGAATATCTTGATCCAAACGGAAAAGGACCAATACATTACACCAAACTTATGAAAAAAATGGAACTAACAAAAGAAGCGGTTATTCAGGAAGCTGAACGATTCGGTATAACAATTGATCCTATGCATTTTATTGAACCAGAACAAACAAGTAAAACAAAAATAGCCGCTGGTAAAAAAGGCAGACCACAAAAAACAGATAAAGTAATTGAAGTTGATGAATGTAATAATTTATTCGCGTCACTTACATTAAACAACGTGGAACAACCAGATAATAAAGAAGAACCTAAACAAGAACCTAAACAAGAACCTAAACAAGAACCTTTAAAAATTGAAAAGAAAGCAAAAGCAACAAAGATTCCAAAAGACGCAAAACTTGAAAAAGAAAGAAAAGCAGAAGAAGCCAAGCTTGAAAAAGCGAGAAAGGTCGAAGAAGCCAAGCTTGAAAAAGAAAGAAAAGCAGAAGAAGCCAAGCTTGAAAAAGTGAGAAAGGCAGAAGAAGTCAAAGCTGAAAAAGCACGATTAAAGGAACAAGGTAAAAAGGGTAAAACAACTAAAAATGTTATACCTGTTGAGATACCTGTTGAAATACCACCAGAAATAAAACCACAACAAACTACGAGTTCATCAAACGATGAATCAAATGGTTTAGTAAAGTTTGAATATGATGGCGTAGTTTATTTTAAAACACCCGACAATTTACTATATAATGAAAAAAAAGACCTTATGGGTAAAATAAATTCAAACAACGATGTTGTATTATATGGTGGAGAAGAAGATGATTCTGATGAAGAAAGTGAAGATAGTTACGATGAAGAGGATTAAATTTTAGTTTAACAAAAAACAAAAAAAACAAAAAAATAAAAAATAAAAAATAAAAAACAAAAAAGGGGAAACCCATTTTTTTTGTTGAGAGAGTATAAAATGATAGAAACTATTGAAGAAGTAAACGAATTATTCTTAAAATACATAACCGAAAATATGATGTATACAAATTTTGAAGAGTATGAAACCAACCGGTGTATCAAGACAAAAGGAGATTGGATATATCATTATATAAATACAATTAATATGAACGAGTTAATCGAAATGTTTTGGGACGATACAATATATATTAATAATTCGGTTATAACTCATATAAAATGTAAAATTAGCGAAAACGAGTGCAATAATTTAAAAAGGTTAGTTGTAAAATATTTCGAATGGTATAGACCCGAATTAATTCATATAGTTGTTGAGTATATTGATGATGTATTGACCCATAAAACATTTTTAAAATAATGTAAAAAATTGAAATGCTTTTAATACAAATATAGAATATAAAAAATAAAAATGAAAACAACAATTGAAGAACTAAATAATATGTGTAAGGAATACGTAAGTAATTACTTATTTGATACACCAAACATGCTTAATGAATATGAATATATTTCTGTTTATGCTGAAAAACGTGAATGGATATATTATGAACTGTTAACTTCAATTGAAATGGATGATTTAATTACCCTTTATTGGGATAATAATACTAATTTTAGCGGTGTTCTTACCGCAAAGATATGTTATTTAATAATGAATAGGTCAAGCTTTCAAACAGTTTTAAAACAACACTGTTTGAAATCCCTAATGGTTGAATATGCCAGTTATTATTTTGATTCACGATGTTATGATAAATCACAATCTTATGATTTGATGGAAAAAGGTCTTGACCCGTTAGTTGAATATATTGATAACGCATTATCTTGTAAAAAATACTTGAAATAAAAATGATAAACAATAATACAAACAAAAAAGGAAAAAGACTGAAACAAAAAGAATAAAAACAAAATAAAAAACAAAAAAAACAAAAAAAACAAAAAAGACTAAAAACAAAATAAAAAATAGGGTTTCCCCTTATTTTTTATTTTTTTTCTAATGTGTCTATACGCTCCATAGTTCTGAAACCTCAAATCCCCATTCCACGAATTTTGAAATATTATCTGGATTAAACCTTTCGGTTATTATTTCCGTATTAACTTCGAATGCAGATTGTTTTAAAAACGAGTAATTAATTTTAAATATGTTTGGGTTTGTAGATAACATATTCCAATCTATTTTATCCTGGTTCTTTTCTAATAAATGAATCGCGTTTGGATTACCCGATAATTTAGACCAATCGATTTTATCCGGGGTTTTTTCCAATAAATGGATTGCTTTTGGGTTACCAGATAAAGATTCCCACTCTATTTTATCCGGGTGTTTTTCTAATATATATATTGCTTCTGGATTTGAAGATAATAAAACCCAATTGACAACGTCAATATGTCTTTCCAATATTTTCAATACGTTTTTGTTTCGATTCATCGATAAACAACTATAACTAAGTTGGGCTTCGTTTTCCTCCATTAGTTTGTCAATGCCGAGGCCTTCATTCATCGATAAATATACCCAATCTATACGGTTCTTATTCTGTTCTAATAAACGAACACCATAGGGATTTTTTGAGAAATAAACCCAATCGATTTTGTCGGGGTTATCTTCTAAGATTTTTATGGCGGATAAACTCTCATTTAAAGAAAGGGAAAACCAATCCACTTTATCCATATTATTTTTAAATAATTCATATCCTTGAGGAAGCGCCGATAAATATTTCCAGTTTATTTTATCCGGATTATTTTTTAATAATCGTATCGTATTCGGTCCATCGTTCAATGAAAGGTTGTCCCAATTTATTTTATCCGGGTTCTTTTCGAGCATACTTTCTGAACCAGGAACTCCCGAAAAGTTAAACCAATCAATCTTATCTTCATTCTTTTCAAGCAATCGAACAGCGTTTTTGTTATTTGATAAAATATCCCAATCTATTTGTGTGATATCTATCCAATCAAGTAAATCGTCATACATTTGGTAAGCGTGCATTTTATATTTGTT
>Ga0194044_10000500_pt1 | contig 19231 bp, 18 predicted proteins | sample JunL4417m_MetaG_FD_155460 | JGI IMG/M metagenome (GOLD analysis project Ga0194044, IMG submission 155460) | Anoxic zone freshwater microbial communities from boreal shield lake in IISD Experimental Lakes Area, Ontario, Canada - Jun2016-L442-17m | ecosystem: Environmental > Aquatic > Freshwater...
ATCTAGGGGTGAACACCAAAACAACGACCTCCGCCAGTCAAGCGGGACATCAACATCGCCATCATCATGTTGTTTTGGGTAATTGCAATCATAAGAATAGCCTAGCAAACCATAAAAATAAAATCAACCGCTAACTAATTTTCAAAAAAATGCTATAATATCACCATATCCTTAGGCAGAAAAAATGGAAAAATTCTTTTCACCACTTCAAATAAAAAACCTACAAACCGAACGCCAAAAAACTGCCGACGAACTTACTGAAAACGGAGCAAGCGTTGAGTTTGTAGACACAAAAAATGGCGCCCTTATTCCTGAAGACAAAAAACTACCTGCCAGGCGTATTGGCGAACAGTTAGTTGTGACCGAAGAGCAAATTGAAGACGCTCATGGATCAATGGCAAATGAGCTATCAGTTGAAGCAGAAAAAAAGCTTGAGCAGGACATGAGTATCAAACAAAAAACCTTGGAATGGTTAAAAAAATCACAAATTTTATCTGAACATGATGGCAAAATGGTAGTTGATATTAACGCCCTTACCAACCTAACCCACACTATTCAAGACGGAAAAGAAAAAACGACTTATCTTTATCAAATAACATTAACAGGCAAGCACATCAACTTAACCCGACAAATAATTTACGACGCCTTAAAAGACATTTCCGCAGTTGAAAAATCAGAATATGCGCAAGACCAAAACGCTGAACCCAGTCCGATTTTTAATGTACCGCAATCAGAACAAGGGGCCTTTGATGCAGAAGTGCAAAAAAACAATCATTACCACTTGAATCATTGGGAATTTATCAGTATCGGTGCTGACAAACCTGCCATCATCGAAGCTAAAAACGGAGAAAAAATTGACGCTAGAGCTTTCTCTGACTTTGTTATAAAACAACGCCCAGATAAAAATCCTATCAAAAGAAAATTGCTCGAATTCATGTTTGAAAATAACATTTTTGAACAATCGGGCAAACTCATTATTTTTGATAAAAATAAATTTGATACAATCATTAATAGTGATAAAAGAGTCCTAAACAACATAACAGAGTCCTTTTACGGCAAAACTTATCGAGCAACCAAAGATAGTTTGTATCATTTGTTAGGTGATATAGAAGTAGTGCCGATTGAGACATTACAAAAAGCACACATTAACCAGACTGAACCAAAGCCAATTCCACTGTTTAACGTTCCAGAAAGTCTGGCCGAGGCTATAAACCCAGAATCTATAACCAATAAAGAATACTGTCTTAATTTTTGGGATGCCTACAATAAAAATATGCAGGAATGGAATCAAACCCTGTTAGCTAAAAATGGTGATTCAGTTTCTTTGGTGGAGTTTGGTTTCGCTACCAAACTTTTTCGAGATCTTAAGGCCAGGCGCGATGAAGCAAATCAACTACTCATTTTCGACCAAAAACAAGATAAATATATTCCATGTTCTACGGACAATCTTAGAAAAGTTGGATTAAGTATGAGGTTTACGGATGAAAAGGAAAAAAATTACAATCTAAATGGCTCACCACACTCTTTTTTAATTAAAGGTTGCCCACATTTGCTCGAAAATCCCAACTCCGACAAAAAATCGCCACTAAATTTATACGATTTTCAAGTCAACTCGGGTAGTGAAAGTGGACAACTGCTTCGTCAACGGAATACAACCCATGCCAAAAATCCAATTGTTGGTTTCGGTGTTCGATACTACATTGGCCGAGATAATTTTTATTATCCTGTTAAAGATAGTAACGGACAAATACAAGAAAAAAAACTATCACTAAAAAACTGTGAAGTGGTTGAACTGGATAATGAATTAATTGGCATTGTAGAAACCATTACTATCAACAAAACCAAAAAGAAACAGCTTCGCTGTGTTATTGATCGTCTTACCGATAAAGAAACCGTAGATTTACGTGAATCTACTATTAATAAAATGGAGCAAAAGGGATTATCTGTCGGGGCTTCGAATGTTACGGCTAACATGATTATCGGCGCGCCCGAAGTGCGTCAACGCACTCATGCCTGGAATCCATCTGAAGCAAGCCTACCTGCTTTTGGCGAACAACCAGAAACCTATCTTAACCGAGTTAGTGGCATAGATGATTTTGCACTTCTTGATGACATATCAATGCAATTTACCATTAAATGTGGTGTCGGCATTCACAACTTGCCCTGGAAACATCAGCTTTGGTTGTGCCGCGCCGCTCTAGAAATGCATGATGAATTTGATCAAATTATTGATTTTGCTAAAAATTATGGCCTAGAAGGGTTAAAAACGTTTTTAGCAGTCGAGTTTGGAGGCAATGATTTAGGCAAAAAAATTCTTGCTTTAGGCAACGAACTAAAAGGTACTCCTGATGCCCAGAATCTATTTAATACGTATGGCTCACTTACCGATGAAGCCAAACATAACGCCAAACAAATTGTCGAGCTCTATCACGCCTCGACAAGTGCCCAAGGAATCAACACAAGTCAGGTTGAGGTTAACATATTACAGCGTGCCACTGAATTACTTTCTGACACATCCAGTCAAATCACTGGTCGTAAGCTTAGTGAAATCGAAAAACACCACATCATTAAAAGTCTAGTTACAGAACTACAACACGAAACTGAAATCCAACAACAACATCTCACTGAATTTAAAGAAATTTTAAAAAACCTTAACGGGAGACAAAATAGCGACAATCAAACAATTGCACCGCTCGAAGCAAAATTAAACCAAATCGTGTTTGGCAATTTTGATGCAAAAACGGAAGAGTTGCTCAAAAGTCGCTACGAAGAAATCAAACTGATTGCCTATGATCTTGCCGATTATCTAAAACAAAACTTCGCCGACCAACAACACCACTTAAGCCAAGACGAGATTGTGGAAAGTCTGCTTAAAGAGGCCTATGGCATCATAGCCACACCTTCGGCTTCAAAAGCTGAGCAATCTGAGGCAATGGCCAAACTAGACCGTTGCCAAGCCAATATCATCGCTATGGACAAGGTACTTCGTCGATTACCACGGGAAGAAGTGGCCAATCTTGATTTACGCAATATACCTGTCGTTGAAAGGCTTGAAAATATTTCAGCTGAAGCCCTACTACAAAATCAAGAACTGGTTGGTCAGCTTACGCAAATTATCGACAAGCAATTTCCAGCAGGTGATGCCGAAGCATTCGTCAATGAGCTTACCCAAAAGAAAAATTTGAAAATCACCATCGCCCTGGTGGATAGTAAAATCCTGTCCTTTTTCACGAGCGAACAAAAATCAGAGCACTTCCGCTATCTCGATTGGTTTATCTCTAATCCAGATGTGGGTGTTAAGGGACTGGGAGAGGCCACAGCCAAATTGGCTTTTGATGAAGAGACCGATCAAGCGGATAGCAATCAAGCGTACTATACCGTGGCTAAACCACACGTTAAATCATTTGCCTTGCTCATCGAAAAATTTGGCTTTGTCGGTTTCGGCGGGTCAACAGATGATGGCGAATACAAACACCACTATGCCCGCACCCGTCGCCTACCCAATGACCGCCGTTTTGCATCTAAAACCATTAATGCAGACAATCCGCTATTTCGCCAAACCATCTCCCACCTCACCACCGAATCAAACGAAATTAACGAATGGCATCATGCGGGTAAGATTCTTCGCGTAGCCAAAGTTGAATTTCATGGCCAAAATCACCACGACGACATTACTGAAAACCAACCGGATGGCTGGTTGCTCAAAGAAATAAAACATCAATACCAAAGCGGTTATGTGTTAACCCGCTATATTCCGGAAAGCGATGATAAAAATAACCAAACCTATTTTGTAGTCTTTGAGAAAGACCAGCCCGATCAAAATTTACAAAACGAACTTTGGTCAATCATCACGCCTCAAGATGATAACAGCGACCATTCAGCCTCAAAAAAAGCCTTAAATAGTTGAGCCATGCTACGACTCTGAATTACCAAGGCAAAATGCCGGCTATTATCGGTAGTCATAACATATAATTCATCGCTATAGACAAAAATCTCGCCACCCGGAAAATCCAAGGCGAGATTTTTTAAAGTTGCCAACTTAGTTTCACGCAAATTACTGTAGTCCGAGGCTTTTAATAATTCCCCTTCCTCGTTTTTAATACTAACCACCCGCGTCTTCACCTGTTTTTCGCGACGCTTAAACACAAACTGTTGCAAGGCGGTATTTAACTCTGCCTTGCCCTCAGGCAAAACTTTGGTAAATGAAATGATTTCCGTGTTTGGCTCGAGCTTGTTACCCAAATATGCTAAGGCCTCAATAATTCCCTCTTCACCATCATAATACCTAATGGCCGGCTTGGTCTTGGTAGTATTAAACAAGGCCTGAAGTTCAGGTAGCCCGGCTAAAACTTGTTCTTTTTCCCGTTCTAAGCGCAAGCTTTTTGCCTCCAACTCTTGTTTGGCTCGTTTTTCTTTAATCTCTAAGACTTTTTCTAAACTGGTAGGGTTTTCTGCTCGAAAACGGGCGATACCTTTATTTTCAATCTTTTCAACTAATCCTAGTAAAAATAAATCATCCAAGGCTTTATACACCACACCCCTCGGGCGTTTAGTGTTTTTAGCGATCTCTGAGGCTTTAATTGCTTTTTGGCCTAATAAGAAGCCATACACCTCAGCTTGTGCATCGGAAAGACCGGCATTTTTAAGTATTACTTCGTACATATATTATTGCGTTATTTAAAGGATATACATAAATTATAGCATACTCTCATATTTTGTCAATTCATTAAAATGACACTTTACTACAATATTTTATTAGTATTTATGCCATTTTGTATTTTAAATAGTATTATTTGACATATTATGTCTTTCATTATCATTGACATATTTACTCTTTTGTTGTATACTGTTTTATTAAGCTAAGAAAGCTTAAAAAAGTCAAGCACCTTACATACACATAAAGAGAGGAGAGAGAACGTCTAGGGCGGTTTTAGCGGACCAAGCCATAGACACCCAAACAAAATAAGCCAAAATGCCATATAACGTGCAAAAAGGCTTGATCTACTCTCTTTACGACTAGGCCAAGCTCTTTTGCACGTTTTTCATTACATAGCACCACGCCTTACGCCCAGTCATCTGCCCCGCGGCAAACAAGGAGGAAGCCGCGAGCCAGAGCATACCGGCCAAGGCCAGACCAATAAAACTCCGCCCCAGGCGGATAACGGTCATAACCAGTGCGGCCTTCGCCTTAAACCAAGACGAGGGAAACAGTGGTTAGCACCACGCACCTTACAACCCAAAGCTTTGCAGCAAGAATTATGTAGAGGAGAGAACAATTGCTACTTCCATGCTAGCGGCATACCAACATCGCTTCCTACCTTTCCGGGCGTACCCGGAATCGGTGGCAACCGATGCAGCACAAGTGCCTGGTCCAGGCCAAAAATTACAATCATACGCCCACGGACAGCACTACGCCATCTTCTACATAATCCTCGCCACAAAGCGCGAGACCGAAATAGTCCTTTACAACTTTTTTTACGAAATGTCTGGAATTCATTCTCATAATTTTTTTGGAGAGAGTGAGCCTTCTGCTAAACCGCAGAAAACGATGAACGTTAGACCTTTCTTAAAAAATATTCGTCTGACAGGGGTTGGACGGCCAGGCCAGAGTGCCCTAGACGAGCACAGACGGCCACAGCTATCCCGACCAAAGTGCGATCGATGATGCGATATAACAATATCGTGATTGTCCCACGAGAGTGCCCACTGTCACCCGACTTTTGTCACCAGAGCGGTGGCCAGGAGATCGGCTGAAAGCGAGAGCTTAACCACCTTTCACTTTCAGAAATTTCCTGCAAAGGAGTTATTTGACAATTAAATACACCTTGACTGCTCAAATCTTTAATTATTATTGATTCAAGATTTGAGCAGTCAAAACCAACCGCCGATCAACGGCAAAAAAGGAGAGTAAAATGAACCTCACAAAAATCGCAGCAATGGCAGCAATGGTACAAAAAGCAGAAATCGGATGGAGCTATGATGGTAACGGATGTTCAGCGCTGTTAAAGCTGAACATCATAACAGGTGAAAAAATGATACTTACGTCTCCAGAGCAGATTCGTTCGGAACCGGGATCGAGAATCACCTACATCAGTAACACCGGCTGCACCTGCGAAGGCAAAATCCGCTACAACCCCACGGAGGTTTTTTACGAAAGTTGTTCCGGTTACCGCACCGATACATCATCAGCCCAATGGTGGGTTGAGAGTAAGTTGTTACCTGGGTGGGGAATCTATGTTCCTACAAGGAATGGCAATCGTGACCAGAGGGGCTTTACCATGGACTACAATGAAACCATGGTTATGTCAAACGGCCACAATCTTTTAATCGGAACTTTGTACAATTTCGACATGATGTACGCTGATGTCAAGGCTGGTGAAATAACCGGAAGAGAAAAGAAATTTAACTATTTGGCGCCAGTATACGCAACGGATTCATCTTGGACCGCAGCAGAACCAATAAACTACACTGTTAAGTTGTATGAACGAGTAAATGTAAATGATGGATTTGTTCTGCGTTTCGTAAATCTCGGTAACATACTGGGTTGGACAGAATCACCCAACAGTTGGATAGAGGCAGCGGCTGGACTTCGCTGGCACATCCCATCAGATGACGGAGATTGTAGATGGCTCAAGCTTGGCTTCAAAGACATTCCAGTGGCTAGCTGTTCATCCGAAGAAATACCTCTCGATCAAGACCTCGATAAACCGCTCTATCTTAATCGGGGCTGGAAAGCACTGGGGAATGGTTTCTTTATTCGCCAGCAGCGTGACGACAAAATTCATGTTGTCTTTGAGTCTCTTGCTCCAGAGCGCCTCGTTAAGATGGTAGCAGAGGCCAGGGCCAATAATACGTGGGTAACCACATCAAGTTATTGGCCGAGTGTGGAGTTCGAAACAGAACTCACTCAAATTGAGTTCTGTCAGAACATTGATGGTATCCTCCGTACGGCACATGAGGGATGGAAAAATAAAGTACAGGAAATACGGAAAGATCTCTTTCGTGCACTCAACAACGAAAAAATACAGACAGAAAGGAGACGTGATCTCAAGGTAAGAATGGCAGAAAACCCGGAAGTTTTAGTTACAACAGAAGATTCATATGCCACTGGCAACTGTCGGGTCGGTACGGAGGAATTCATGCGAAAGTTCTCGCTCGAGAGTCCGAAAACTCTTGGTGAGTTACTTAAGCATCGGAGCATTGATGAAATGCTCCTGAACTCCTACTTCCGCCGTGTCATCGAGCGGAAGCTTGATGACAACTTCATCGATACGGAAGAAGCTGTCTACGAGGTCTAACCTCGGAAACGGCTCGCTACCTCTCCATCGCGGAGTTGCTCAAAAGTAGCTTGTTGTAGTTAAAACAAGTGAAGCCATGAGCGTAAAAGTAAGGGAATTAAATTTTTCTACTTGGTTTTTTAAAAAACCAGTTGCCAGGTCAAGCAAGGCATGAATCTTGACTAGCTGGTTCCGGCAAAAACGGACAATCATGAGCGATAGATTTATCGCTCACAGGTTAAAAGGTTAGGAAGGTAATATTGTTTGGTTACAATATTACCTCTCCTCCCAAAATCATAAAACACTTTGTGATTTTAGAAGGAGAGAGAAAATAAAATAATCTATGTAGCACATTACAAAGGAGAAAATCATGAACAGACACCCGGTCGAAGTAAGTGGACTGAAGAGATTTGTTAAAGCCCTCAACCTTAAATGGCGCCTAAAGTATTTTATGGTGCCAGGATCAGAGACCTGTCAAATCTTGTCATTCGCGGAAAATCGGTCGCATGAAATTATGTTGACTGAAATTGCGGTTGCCAGTCCAAACAATTTTGGCTGTGACCTGATTCATGAGCTATGTCATGCTCACCTGTGTGAAAAGGTGGACAGTAATTTTGCGACACTTGGGTTTTGTGATCGACTAAATATCATGTCTAAAACACACCCACAACAGTTTATGCAAATCTATGATCAGCTTGGCTTGATTTGGGCTCATGTTGATATCTGGGTCGATGATGTAGTTTTTTATCACTGGCCTCGGATGTTTATTGTGGACCACCAACGTTGGTCAAATATGATTTTACGATCGATTTTTGATGGACAAATCACCCTTAACCGCAAAGCTATAGTCGCTTTGGCTATGCAGCAGGCTAATCGACAGCGTCATCACATCGACGCCATGGATTTATTTGCCAAGCTGATAGAAGTTGGTGTTGTTATCGACCCAACAGTTGCGACCTTGGCAAAATTTTATGAATCCTTGCCAAAACTGACTATGCAAGCAGGCAAAGATCTAAAGACCCTTGAGGCTTCAATGGCAAAGGCGGCTAATTTACTGGGTTTTAGCATTAAGCCGAAGCTAGTCAAAGAAGCAGGTCGCTGGCTGTGGGATGTCACTTGATTTTCTTCCTGGGGTTGCCGCAAACAACCCCTCCCTTCTTCGGCACATGAAGCTTGTTCGAGTTCCGAAAATCGGATTTCTGCCCGCCTCGTTGCGGAGTTAAGCCTGTCTTGAAAGTGGATTGTGTTCTCAAAATCTCTCTCCTCTCCGCCACAAGCGGATGAGACAGAGTCTACTCTTGAGACGCTCAAACCGGCTCGCTGCAGTGCCGCTACACCGCAGACGCTCCGCAACGAAACTGGCAAAAGCCAAAAAAACAGAAGACAAATTCTTCTGTTTTTTTTAAATATTATAGCTAAACAAAGCTTCTTTGCATAAAACCCAAACATACCCCGTCCGCTGACGCGGACACCCCTCTCAAAAGGGGAATAAAACACTGCTGCTTACCACCCCTCAAAACCCAAACACACCCCGTCCGCTTATGCGGGCACCCCTCTCAAGAGGGGAATAAAACACTGCTGCTTACCACCCCACAAAACCCAAACACACCCCGTCCGCTTATGCGGGCACCCCTCTCAAGAGGGGAATAAAACACTGCTGCTTACCACCCCACAAAATGAATTACACACCCCGGCCTACGGCCACCCCTCTCGAGAGGGGAATTTATAGTTTGGGTACGGCTATACCCTTCTCATTATCAATCCTTGCCTGTGCTAACTTATTTTTAAAGTTTACACCATGTTCACTTAATCGTTCAATTTTGTCACCCTTTAAAAACAACGGATCAACGTAACGAAACTTTCTATTTGCTATTACATTTGGCCGATTATCAAAAAGGGGTAATTGTTTATGTGATAAAATTTCGAGCCATTCTGAAATTATTTTATTGTCACTTGATTCAATTTTTTTCATGACAACTTCATCATCTTGATCAAAATCTGCCAGCGTTATAACTCCGGTTTTAATGGCAATGCGCATAAGATGGGCAAAAATGTGATACCGGGTAACAGCCTCACGCCCACCCCAGTGTTTTTGTTGTAACTCGAGATATGCCTCGGCAAAAGACAGCGCCCCGGTTTGATCCCTAAATACCATTTGCCCATTGATATTTGTAATATTTTTTATTGCCCCTTTCGCTGTTTCAACTGAAAATTCTCTAATGGCGTAATCAAATCGATCAGCACAAACATCCGGCGCCGGGCATTCTAATAACGTATAATTTTCATGCTGCGCAATTTTTTCTGGTTGTAATCCATGTCGACTTAATATCTCTGCCAACTCTGTACCTGGATCAAAAAATTGGTGATGTCGGTTGTCTTGATAATCTTCTTTAACATTATTACCCATCACCCAATCGATTAAATGTGAAAACGCGGTGTGCGAAACATCATGCAACAATCCTGCCGCTTGCTCGTCTACGCTTGCGCCAAGTTGACGTAAACAAAATAACACGCCCAGCGAATGATCATGCCGCGAAAAGCCTTTAATATGATAATACCGGTCCGGTATGCCAAACTGACCAATCCCCATTAAACGCGTAACGGACTGGCTGGCGATTAATTTATTTAATACTGGCTCGGTTATCTCAACTTGACCGTAAAATGCATCGAAATATGAAGTCATAATTATTAACCTTAACCTAGTTTTAATATTTAGTAAATCCTAACCAACCACATGTCATATTGCGAAAAATGCTTAACCTCGCTATGATAAAAGCGTTAAGACAAAGAAAACTAAACCTATGAAAATCTTTATTTGTGAAATCTGCGGTGAAGCCTATTTGGGCACAGAAGCACCGAGCCATTGCCCTTTTTGTGGCGCCCACCAAAACTTTCTTAAACTCGACTCTGTGGCATCGCCGCTAACCTCAAAAGCAGTTGAACTTTCCGAATTATCTCAACAAAACCTACAAACCGCATTGACCCTTGAAAAAACCGCCACCGCGCTGTATATCTGCATGGCACATAAATCAGATAAACCGGGAGTTACTGCCATGTACCACGCCTTGGCTAAAATCGAACACGAACATGCGAATGCCATGGCACGTTTACTCGATGAACCCAAGCCAGTAATTGACTCTGCCGCTTGCGCGGATGACGACGAAGCTAATTTTAAAAAAACCCTTGCACTGGAAGATAATGCTGTTCAGCTGTATCAGCGCTTTGCCAAAGAAGCAACGGAACGAGAAGTAAAAATCTTTTTTGCCGGGCTCTGGCAAATCGAAGCAGACCACGCTGCTTTAATAACCAACTTACTGCAATAACTCCTCATCATTAAAAAACACGACCAGTAAATTGGTCGGGTTTTTTAATGCAAACTATTTTACTAAACGAATATATTTTTGGGCTACGTTTTTTGGAATCAAGACTTCGGGTGAGCCAATTTCACGTGGCAAATGTTACAAAACTCTTTCCATGCTTCCTTGTGCGTAGCCATATTATCAATCATGGTTCCATCCATATCAAATATAACGGCCTTGATATTTGTTAATTGTAATTTTTGCATAACATTATTTATAGTTTTCAATATAAAATTACCATATTTTGCCAAATTTAGCCATATTCGCACCGCGATTGACCGAAACCGTATTCAGATATATAATAATCTCATGCTAGAAGAAAAAGATTTACAAGCAATCGGTGTATTGCTGAGCAAACAATTAAAAGAACAATCTGAACAGTTTGACGAGAAAATCGCCGAAGTTTTAAATGCAGTTAATGAGGGCTTTTCTGAGGTTCATGAAGAGCTAACTATAAGACCAACTAAGGACGAGATGTTTAGTTGGGCTGATAGACGCATTACTGATCTTGAAATTGGCAAAGAACGCCATGATTACTTGCATATTGATGAATTAGATAAATTACCTGCACCGCAGGAAATAAATAGGGTCTTAATTGAAAGAGGCTTTAAACAGAAATTGGCATAAAACATACTTTTTCACATAACAAAAACGAGTCATTTTGACTCGTTTTTGTTATGTGCGGAGGGGGGGGGAGATTCGAACTGGGGCGGAAGCCCCTTTTCGGTCATCATCCATGTTCAGTAACTTTATATTGTAGTATTAAATATTAAATTTTATACTTAAAAAACCTTGCTCAAACTCGTGTTCTACTTCTCTCACCACTTAGACAGAATAAGAAAAGACCCGCAAAATGCGAGTCTTTTCTTATTCTGCGGAGGGGGGGAGATTCGAACTCCCGGTGCGCTTTCACACACAGCATTTTTCGAGAATGCCGCCTTAAACCACTCGAGCCACCCCTCCGATTTTTACTTACCAATGGTTACCGTATCTAAGAGCCAACCAAATTCAATCTGCTGCGTGGGCACTAAGCCAGTGCCAACGATGCGAAAAAAGTTACCATCTGGCAGGGGCACCCACAAATCACGCGACTCGGTATTATCCTCTGCGCTAATACTAATTAGCTCAAAGGCCTTAGCCCCTTTTATATCGCGCTCTTTTAATGCTCGATAATCAACATTTTCACGCCACCCCAGCTTAGCTAAAAATTCTGTGATTGACAACTTGTTTGGATTTTTCATAACTTCGTATATTACTTTATCCAAACAAGTCTTAACCTTAACAACGGTAAAGCAGTTTTCATTAAACATCGGCTCTATAATACCGGAGTTGGCGGTCTTGGGCTTGTGTTGCCAAGTAACATCGTGTTTAAAGGATATTTTATATTTTTTATTTTTAAATTCCAGCCAACCATCTACTAAATAATCAATATCTTTTTGGCTCATGTTTTTCAGCTCGGTATAGAATTTCAATGCATCTGGATCGGTGATACTATTTATTGATAGCTGGCCAGGAGTATCACCCCCAGGGATTGCACTATTTTCCGGGGCGATTGCTTGTTTGTTTGCGGTTGTACTTGCCTTGCGAACAGCCAACATGTCTTCGACAACTGAATAATCCGTCGGCGGCACCACGCTTTGCCATGCACTAAACACTATCCAGGTTTCTATAAAAACAATAAATACACCAAAAATTACCCAATTACGTGCTGACTCATTCATAAAGTTATATTATTGATTGATTTCTTCTAATTTTAACTCTCGCCACTTACCAACGGCTAAATTACCTAAACGCCACCCAGCAATTCGCACCCGTTCCAAATCTACCACGGTAAAGCCCAACACAGCAAACATCCGCCTTATCTGTCGCTTCTTGCCATAGGTTAATATTATCACATAAGCATTATTACCTAAATATCGTACAGTTTTAGCTCTGACCAGCCCATCATTCTCGCCAATGTCTACACCAAAAACCATTGCCCTAGCAATTTTTTCTCCTTGATTCTTTGATATTGGCGTCTCCTTGTCAATTACCACTCGATATTCTTTTTCGTGTTCGAAGCTGGGATGGGTTAGCCGCTGCGCCAAGGCACCATCATTAGTTAAGAATACCAAACCGTGGCTGTTTTTGTCTAATCGGCCAGTCACAAATAGCTTCTCTTTAATCGGCAATAAATCATACACCGAACGCTCGCCAGCAACTCTCGCATGCGTGCAGGCATACCCAATTGGTTTGTGTAATAAAAAATATCGTTTATCCTGACTCGCGACAATTTTTACACCATTTACTAAAATCTCATCCTCCTCATCTACTCGGTCACCAAGTTTAGCAATTTGCTGATTAACTACCACCTTGCCCTGCTCAATCAATTTTTGCGCTGCCCGTCGGGAACAAATTCCAGCCTCAGCAATAAATTTTTGTAGTACTATTTTCATTTGTTTGCCAATTTTAACTCAATAATCGGTACCGATACTAACGCCACAACCAACCAAAATACTAACGACAAATCATTTTTAAAATATGGCACATCAACAAGGCCATGAATAATCAAAGCAACCATCGCCGATATAATACCGGCATAAACAAAATTATTTTCAGATAATGTATTGCGGCGAAACAGTCTTGCGCTTAAAAAAATCAAACGACCTATCAGCCAAATGAATAACAGTAGCCCAACCAAACCAATCTCGGTCCAAAAATTTAATATAATATTATGCGGATATAAATAGATCTCTAGCGGCTGCCAATGCGCTTTGCGATATGCTTCGTTCCAAACCATTTTACGATGCGAATCTGGATCGCTGTAATCATATACGAATATTCCGGGCGTGTGATAGGACGCAATTGCGGTCTGATACCCAGCCAAGCCAGCCCCAAGCAACCAATGGGAATCGCCTTGTAACATTTTCCATGTTTCCTGCCATTGTACTCGGCGCACCTGTCCAGAAAAAGAGGTTAAGGTTAATTGACGAATTAGCGGCTGACGCACTACTGGCACCAAAGCAACCACTAACACGGTTACCAATACTGTTGTAACGATTATTGCTCGCCATTTCCGATTTATTAGCCAGATAAACAATACTAGGCCAGCACCAATACCCAAGGCAGCGCCAACCGATTTAGCTAAAATCACCGCTGTCACCGCAAAGCCAATCGACAAGCCTAGCCCGATTTTTTCAATTCTGATTTTTTTGCTTGAATGGTTATTGCAAAGTAAAAATATAAAACCAAGGGTTAAAAAAATTATCAGCTCGACATATAGTCCGACTGCATTGGGATAGGCAAACAAGCCAGTGGCACGCCGTGTAGCCTCGGCAGACCAAAACGGATTCAAAATTAAATCACCAGTAATAAATTGATAGATTGAAACCACGCCAACCAACGAGGCTGAAGTAGCTAACGGCCAAACAACTAATCGCCAACGAGAGATAATGTCGGGCATTGAAACCAACACATTAACTGCCACCAGATAAAATAAAATTGGCTCAAAAAAATACGCTTTAAAAATACCAAGTGCGCTAGTGGTAAACCCACTAACGCCAGCGGCAATAAACCCGATAATTAACCACCCAAAAATCTCCCATTGAAACGGATAGGCGATTTTGCGTTTAACATCTCCTGATTTTCCCCATAGCGCCTTAATATTTTTTACTTTGCTAAATCGATTACGCCACAACCAGGTTAAAAACAACAACCAAACCAAGATTTCAAGCAAGTTTGTTGGAATGCCGACATTAAACCGAATCTGATAACTAGGTAATGCAAACAAAACAACAGCCAGGGCGAGATCAAGCCGACGCCAAGCCAAGGTAAAAAAAGCACACCCTAAAATAATAATTAAAAACATCATAATTATAACATTAACACATACACGCCAAGACTAACTAAAACAACACCAATGACTTTTTGGGCAATCACGCCCCGGCCAAGCTCCTCACGATATATCTTGGGAAACTTAATAGATAAGACTAGCACGAGCAAAATTAAAAACAAGTATTGTACCCCTTGCAAGGCATTAATCATGGCAACATTACCCAAACTAATCGCCCAATTGGTTAAAATAAATGCAACGGCAGCGGCAAAACGAACGCCTAAGAAAAAATATACATTAGTATGTTTTTTAGCCGCTCCTTGATGTTTGGCAATCGATTTACGCCAGCCTGGTACCAATAAAATACACAACACGGCAATAAATGTACCTAACCGTGACCACACAAAACTGCCTAAAAAAGGTTCGTGCAAATATATATATTTCATCAACACATAATACGCGGCGAAAAAGAAAGCTGACACAGTTGAATTAAGCAACAGCCGCCACGTTGGTCGATAGCTAGCGTGCACCAAGCCAAGCCAACTTTGGATTTGCGCCACGATTCGACCGGGCAAATACATTTTCGTATTTTTAACCGAAATCAAGGCACCACCAATAATCAAGACGGTAAAGGCCACAAATTCTTGCGAGGTAATCTGTTCACCTAAAAAAATCACTGAAAATAATAAGGTAAAGACTGGAGTTAAGCCACCGACAATCGGTACAACTCGAGTCGCCTCGGATTGATGCAATGCCTTATACCAAAAAATAATCGTAAATAAAAATAAGGCTCCGCCCGCCAATTCAACGGCGAGCCAAGCCAGGCTAGGCATATAGGGCGCAAGTGGCAGCAGACAAAAATTTAATACGCTCCAAATACCCACAAAAAAAGCATAGGTTATCGAAGAGTGAAATTTTTTCGATAACATAAACTTATCAGCCACATAAACCCCGGCATTTATAAAATACCCGGTAACCGCGATTAAAAGCCAATCCATATAAGAACAAATTAATTATTATTCAATAATTATAGCACAATTTTAAGATGCCCCCGAAGTTTTCGAGGGCATCAATTTTTTTCACGAGTACGAAGATTCAATTACTCAATAATGAGCGGTATTACATTTCCAGGTTGAGTTTCAGTAACAAAGCTAGGCGTTACCGAGCCTCTGGCAACGAGATACACCAAGCCTGGTGGGCCACTCAACCAAAATCTCTTATTTGGGCTGAGAAATATTGAATTTAACACACTAATCTCACCGCCTGCCTCAGGGACGTAAACCAATACTACATCATTCCAGCATGGTGAAATGCCAAAATATACACCGATGAACTGAGGCGAGCGACTTAGACTGATAAACGGTGGAACATGCTGTCTGGTAATCGTATCCGACAAAGTCGTTAAGGACAAAGGCTGTGACCAAGTCGTGAACTTCATTAATTGTAGACTTGCCAACAATGACGCGTCCTCAGTAATTGTAGTGACATCATTAAACCAAAGTGGCGGACAGGGGATTTCAATTGATTGACCAACCCGCAAGGCATATTTCTCCCAGTATTTCGACAAATAAAGTCCTTGTAACCGTCTTGTTAGCTTACTTAACATAACTGCCTCCTTTACTCGTAGTGGATTTAAACAACATTTTCATCATAAATTTAAAATGAATACCAATATTTGTCAAATAAAAAAAGAACGCTTCACCAACTGCTGGTTTGCGTTCTCAATAAATATCAATTCCCATAATTTCAAAAGGTACTGGGTCATCCATGAGCTTTAAATACGTCTTTTCATACTCACTGACAACCACGGCTTGAATCGGCCAAGGCGGGATGCGAATCATAATCCAATCCACACCATCCTGCCTGTTTGTTATGCCTTTGCGCTGACTAATTGCGCGCACCTCGTTGACTGGGTCATAAAACCCGATTCGGTATGGCACACCCCGCTGGTGTGGACTGACAACCTGGACCACAACACAATACTTCCACAGGGTTTTGCGATGAAAGAAATAATCCTCCATCACTTCTTCCTCGGAATTGCTGCCGAGATATTCCCCGAAATTTCCGCCAGCCGGCAAATTAAGCGCAGCTGAACAGGGTGGAAACTGCTCAACTTCTTGCCAACCTGACACCTCGTCGTTTTCAACTTCATCGTAAGTGCTCAGCACTACCATCACCTCCTTTTTTGTCTGGTTGGCTGCGGTTAATACAGGTCGAGAGCTAAATCAATCTGATCCAGATAGTGAACCGAATCGGCGTTTACATACCGCACCAATTCTAACTGCAGTGACTCTTCGGCCAGGACAAAATACTGAAATTGCAACGGACCTCTACGCACCAAAAATAATTTCCCTTCAGCAACAGTTCTTAATCGAACGCAAATCCGAGAAACACTCTGACTTTTGTCGTAATACCCAACGACAAATTCTGCATTTGAAGGTCCGAAGACCCGCAACACGGCATAACGGTTCCATAGCAGACGGGCTAGCCAACAGGTAAAACGAAAATTATACAGACATACTTTCCATTTCGGCTGCAAATCAGCCTCAACGTTAACGACATCGGAATAATGACTTAGCTGGGACAGCTTATCATTACTGGGAAATAGGGTTTCGTCATACCGCACCCGTAACCATGGACCGATTTTTATTTTTGGCTTGTTCATCTGGTATCTCCTTTTGTGGTTTGAGGTTTGATCTAATTATTAGAGAACAATACTGTTTGGTCGATTACTATAGTATAATTCGATTATTTTTGCAAATATCGGCGTAATAATGCCCACTGGGTCTAATGTTACGCTCCAGGGTTTGATAATTCACCTCGACCAAACCAAATCTAGGCCAAAATCCTTTATCCCATTCAAAATTGTCGAATAACGACCAATAAAAATATCCCCGCACATCCACGCCTTCACTTATGGCACGATGTACCCAAAGTAAGTGGTCGCGAATAAAGTCTGCCCGCTTCACATCAGCCCGATCAGCCAAGCCGTTTTCAGTAATATAGATGGGCTTGCCATATTTAGCTGCTCGCTTAATTAAATGATAAATGCCCTCAGGAAAAATATCCCAATTCATATCAGTCACATATTCATTCAGATTTTTTAGCTCGATAAACCCCCAGTGACCCGAGCCGAATTTAAATTTCCAAGTAAAATTGAGATGATCAGTGTGATAAAACTGAATCCCGATAAAATCATTTGTATCCTTAATTGAATCCAAAAAACGCCAGTTACGAAAATAATCGATTACTTTTACGAGTTGACGATTTAGCCAAGTGTTTTTATTCGGCAAATTATACACCGCGTAATGTGACATACCGACTTGCGCCTCTGGCTTACTTTTTTTTATCACCCGATAACATTGCCGGTAGGCTTCCATTAAATTTTTAAATGCCTTATTGGCTCGCCAAAAACTTTTTACCTGCGGCGGAAACGCACCTTGGATATAACTCATGCCAATATAGGTGCCGGGCTCGTTTAACGGTTGCCAAAAATCAACCAGATCTTTAAACTCGGTCGAAATTCGCTCTACGTATTTTACAAAATCGGCAATCGTTTGCTTGTTTTCCCAACCACCCTGATCGCGCACCCAAAGCGGGTTGGTCCAGTGCCAAATCGTTAAAAAAACCTTGATTTTACGCTGTTTTAAATCAGAAAGCACTTGGCGATAATGCTCTATTTCAGCTTGATTAAACTGTCCCCGTTCCGGTTCGATGCGCGACCATTCCAATGAGAGGCGATGAGCATTTTGATTCAGTTGCTCGATTAAATTAAAATCTACTTTATATTTTTTATAGTGGTCCCCACTTCGTCCGGAGATATAATTTTCGTTTGTTGTTATTTCTGGAAATTGTTTAAGTTGCCACGGCTGCCAATAAACTTTAGCTGTATCAGCTAACCGATCGGCATTGGTTTTTTCCCATTCACTCCATTCATTCCTATTGTTGCCCTCGACTTGATATGCCGAGGTGGAGGCGCCCCACAAAAAATTATTTGGAAATTGATATGTTTTGGACATAGGCCTATACATTATTATATCTAAACTCTACCACAGAAAAAAAAGAAAGGGGAGTCACCGAAGTGCTCCCCATTTACAATTTACGTTTACGGCTTGTAACTATTCCACATAACTTTTTCTCACATGCCTTTTGATAGCTCATCGGTATTGGTCGTATTCTCACCTCCGAGCGTTGAACTGAAACTCGACCAGGCTCGATTTCTTTGGCAGTGGCATATTGAATAATAGCCGTTCGCCTCAGATTTTCGAGTGTTTTTGCGGCATATTGCACCGCACGAGTTTCAATTCTATCCAGAGCTTTAGCCGATACATTCATAACATGTCGCATAATTTCGACGAGACTGATCGTCTCTCCTTGGCGAACAAGATTGTTTCCTAAAGCCGATCGAAACTGCATTGTAAACACCACCTCCACACCGACTTGAAAATGATGTATCACTGCTAACGGGTCATGTAATGGATTGTTCCGCCGCACTGGTGCGTGTCCAAAACTGTGATCAAACTCTCCACACCCTCTACCATAGTGACGCTGAGGGTCGCGACCGCCGATACTTCTTTTTTTGTTTTTTTTCACGATTTTTCTCCTTTTCTTTTTTGATTGTGCAAAAACGTATCTGTTTTTTACAATATTTTTTGATTTTTGTCTATAGTTGTTATAAATTCATCACTTTTTTACATAAATATTTAATAATTTATCAACATCTTTTTAATAATATTAGCAAAAAACAACCATAACCGTTTATACCTTTTTATTTCCTCTCCAAG